>ERZ1370068.5888-contig-4892_pt1 | contig 67364 bp, 120 predicted proteins | sample MGYA00561227_ERZ1370068 | MGnify/ENA primary metagenome ERZ1370068 (study PRJEB38410, sample SAMEA6850437) | metagenome | study: Metagenomic assessment of the ecological functions of the soil: analysis of the soil microbiota associated with the... | reverse complement strand
GTATTACTTCGTTCAGTTACGTATTGCTGGCAGCGTGCAATTGATCCGGTCGCATCCGGCGCCGTTCCGTGCCCTTCAAGCCATGACTCCGCGACGATACCCTGCTGTTTGCGGCGAACCAGCATCGAGCGATTTCCCGGCGCGACCGTGGCCATGGAGGAATCCATCCTGGAGGTGATTGACACGGCCTTCAATGCGAAGGAATGTCGTGCCGTCACCCCACGGCGCTCCGAAATATGTCCTCGGCTACCTCCTCGCGCCGGTGCGCAAGGCAGGCGACCTCCTGGCGCAAAATGCCCAGAACGCGGTACAGCAGCAGCGATGTCGCACGACAACTGGGCGCGTCTCCGGTACGGACGGCAGCACAACGCAGTCGCCGTCGCCATTCGCGGCGTACGAGCCTGCACCGCTATTCCCGTGTCTGCGGCGGCTCTGGTGAACGTCCGTCGCCAGCTTCTGCCTGGTGATGTCATGCAGGATCAAGCGTGGCTGCCTCTCAGCGAGATCGGCTTTGGGCAGCACATGGGCGAGTTCGCGCAACACTATCGCGGCGGTAGTCTTCGGCGGGGCGCCGCGGCAAACGTACCCAGCAACGGCGTTCTGATTCCCTGCGCGGGACGGTCTCATGCAGACAGACGAACTGGCATCCAACTTTGGCGCGACACCGCAGCTGATCTTCGCGTGTCGGAAGACAGGCTACCTGAGATCGCGCTCGCGCGCCGATCATAATCCCGCAAGTTGCGGCAGTTTCGACTGGTCGTGATGCCCGCAGCGAAGCAGTATCGTCGACGCCGTCCAACGCGGTAATCGGCGCAACGTGAATTCGGCAAATCTGCGGCGCGCTGGGGCTCTTGGTTAAGAAATGTTTCACGCGATCGCTCAAATTCTTCACGCGGTCAAGCCGACCCGCTTCTCCAATGCCGGAGCCGGGACGCTCGATCAGCGACACGTTGCCGACCGCGATTGCAAGAATTTGAGGAAACTGAAAATGTTTGGAAGACTGAGACTGCGCGCCACCTGATGATCGCCAGAATTGCCGCCGTTTACTAACGATCACCGCCAACGCAGATGGTCGCGGACGCTTCTGCACTCGACGATCACCTACATGAACCGCGCAGTGGGCTAACGCTTCTCTCCGAGGCCAGAAGCCGACATTCGCCAGGAGCTTCCAGGTTTTTTCAGTCGCGCTGATCGGCAGCAACATCGACGCCTTTCTACAGGATCCGAACCATCAACGACAGATGCTGGAAACACTGAGTATCCGGCCGGGCAGGGCCAGCATCAAGCTCGGGCGGACCGCGCAGTTCACGATCTTCGTCGTGCTCACGCCACTGGCGGCGGGCGATGCTGGCGGCTAGATCAGCCTTCGCGGTCGAGTGGTTCCGCGACCCCTCGCTCCGGCTGCCACAAAACCGGGTATTCGCGGCACGGGCGGGAAGCCATCAGCCACCCGCGTTCAGGCGGTCATAGAATTCAATCTCGATGGGACGATCATCACGGCCACCGCGACAATCTCCTCACGGCGCTCGGATGCACTCACTCTCCGGAGAGTCCAGGGCGAAGCATCACAGCATGAACGTGGAGCCGACCGCCGTCCGTGACGGCACGGCGTATCGGGAGTTTTGGCAGTTTGAAGCTGAACCGCGGCGAGATCTGAGGCGGGCGAGTTCAAGCGTGGATCGGCAAGGGCGGCGAGGCAGCGTGGATTCACCAGGCCTCCATAATCCAGTGCTCGACGAGAAAGGTAACCCGTTCAAGGTGGTTAGCTCGCGACCGACCTGGCTGACCGAGGCAGAAACTGCGCAACGCCGATTTCGCCGGCCAGATCGACGCGATCGGCAAGTCGCAGGCGGTGATCGAGTTCAACCATGGACGGCTCCATCATCGACGGCCAACGAAAACTTCCTGAATGCGCTGGGCTATTCGCTTGCGCGAGATCCAGGGCCAGCATCACAGCATGTTCGTCGAGCCTGTCGGAACGCGACAGCGCCGGCCTATCGCGAATTCTGGGCAGATGCTGAACGCGCGGCCGAGTATCAGGCGGGTGAATTCAAACGCATCGGCAAGGCCGGCAGAGGAGATCTGGATTCAGGCATCCTACAATCCGATCTCTCGGATCTGAACGGCAAGCCGTTCAAGGTCGTCAAATACGCGATGCGACACCACCGCGCAGGTGATTGCCCGCGATGAGGGCGAGCGCGTCCGCGGCATGATGGAGACGGTCGTCGGCAGGAGCTGGAGGAACTGAATGCCTCGGTGCGCGAGATCTTCCGAGACGATGGTCCAAGTCGAAGGCAAACGGCCTCTGAGGCCGTTGGCCGGGTCGAGTGCGGCCGATCAACGAGGCACAGCGTCTGAGCGCAGCGAGCGAGTCGATGGGCGGCATCGTTGAGTTGATCGGCAACATCACCGGCCAGATCAATCTGCTGGCGCTTAACGCCGACCATCGAGTCGCGCACGGGCCGGCGAAGCCGGCAGAGGGTTTGCCGTTGTTGCTTCCGAGGTGAAGAATCCTCGCCAACCAGGCCAAGCAGGCCACCGACAAGATCGGGCAGCGAAATTGAGAAACCTCAACGGCATTTCCGGCGACGTGGTCAGCGGCGCTCACCGCGATCAGAGCAGTCGATTCAGGAACGTCAGCTGAGTATGTGACGTCAACCGGCGCAGCGGTCGAGGAGCAGAGCGTCGTCACCAACGAGATGTCGACGCAAGCATGCAGCGCGCCGCGGCAGAGGCGGCAGGCATCGGATGATAAGCAAGGCGGCCGTGACACCGAGGTGACCGGCTATTGCCCGGCGCGGCCTCCGCCGCGCGCCGCTTCAGCAAATCCTGCTCGCGCTTGTTGCCGGCGAGGCCTGCCGCGGCTTCGAACGCGGCGCGCGCTTCCTCGAAGCGGCCGAGCTTTTGCAGGAGATCGCCGCGAACGCTCCGCAGCAGGTGATAGGTCTTCAGCGCAGGCTCGTGCGCAAGTCGGTCCACGATCGGCAAGCGCCGCCGCCGGGCCCTCGGCCATGCCGACCGCAACCGCGCGGTTGAGTTCGATGACCGGCGAGCGCACCAGCGCCGCCAGTTCCGCATAAAGCTCCGGCGATGCGCGGCCAGTCGGTTTCATCCGGCGTGCCTGCGCCTGGGCGTGACAGGCGACGATCGCCGCCTGCAGCGCGTAGAAGCCGCCGGCGCCGCCAAGTTCGCGCGCCCGCGCCAAGCGCCAGCATGCCGCGGCGGATCTGGAGCTGGTCCCAGCAGTGCGCGGTTCTGCTCCAGCAGCAGGATGGGATCGCCGGCCGCGTCGGTGCGCGCCGGCGATCGCGCGAGGCGTTCAGCTCCATCAGCGCCAGCAGCCCATGGGCTTCGGACTCCTGCGGCGCGATCGAGGTGAGCACGCGGCCCATGCGCAGCGCGTCGTTGCAGAGCTGCGGCCGCAGCCAGTTCGTCGCCGCGCGCCGCGGTGTAGCCTTCGTTGAAGATGAGATAGACGACCTCCAGCACCGAGGCGAGCCGCTCGGAAAGTTCCTCGCCGCGCGGGGTCTCGTAGGCCAGCCCGGATTCCGAAAGCGTCCGCTTCGCGCGCACGATGCGCTGGGCGATCGTCGCCTCCGGCAGCAGGAAGGCGCGCGCGATCTCCTCGGTGGTCAGGCCGCAGATCATCCGCAGCGCCAGCGCCGCGCGGGCCTCACGCGACAGACGCGGGTGACAGGCGGTGAAGATCAGCCGCAGCAATTCGTCGCCGATGTCGTCGTCCAGCGCGGAGTCCAGATCGGGCATGGCCTGCTGCTCCTGCTCCATGTCCCGCGCGACCATCTCGTGCTTGCGCGCGAGCATCTGGCCGCGGCGCAGATGATCCGAGCGCCCGGCGCTTGGCGGTCGCCATCAGCCAGCGCGCCGGGCTTTTCCGGAACGCCGGTCGCGGGCCAATGCTCGAGCGCCGCCAGCAGGGCTTCCTGCGTCAGGTCCTCGGCCAGCGGCACGTCGCGCAGCATCCGCGACAGGCTGGTGATCAGCCGGGGCTGCTCGATCCGCCAGACCGCGAGGATCGTGCGATGGGCGTCGGCGGCCGTCATCGCCGCCGACATCGCGCCGCTCGCATCAGCGTGGCGCGCGCATCGACCTGGCAGGCCCGTCCACGCCGGCGTCGCAAACGCGCGAACCTCGCACGTGCCTTCCCAGCCCGGCATGTGGTCGCTTGTGGAGCTGCATGAACTCGACTCGCCGCCGCCACGGCCTCTTCCTTGTCCCGCAGTTCGAAGATCGCGTAGCCGCCGATCACCTCCTTGGTCTCCACGAACGGGCCGTCGACGACGCTGAGCTTGCCGTCGGTGATGCGCACCTGCGCGCCCATCGGCGACCGGCATCAGCCCGCCGTTGTCGAGCATGCGGCCGGCCTTGATCTCCCGGTCGGCGAGCTTGCCCATCGCCTCCATGAGTTCCGGCGTCGGGCGGCTCGAGGGCTGAGGCGAGGTGACGATATACATGAAGCGCATGCGAAAACTCCTCCTTGAGGCGAGCCGCGGGCGCCATCGCCCGCGGAACTGTCTCGCTAATTGAGACGACGAACGAGGCACGCCTGGAAATCGACAGGCGTGTTTTGAAAATTTCTGGTGATGCCGGGACCAGCAACGGCCGATCCGGCCTGCGGATGCCTACTGCCCGCGCAGCATGATCAGCGGATCGGCGCTGTCGGGCACCCGCCGCCACTGCGCGTTGTCGTCGGCCTCGAACTGCCAGAGTCTCGCCGCTTGGCCGACATCAGCAGCATCTGGCCATGATCGAGCCGCCACTGCGTCGGCGCGAAACGCTGCGACCGCCGGATCGCATTTCGGCTTCAGGAACACCTGGAAATTGTCCGGCTGGCCTCGGTGTTGGTCAGCGTCAGGCCGCAGATCGCCTGGCCGTTGCCGCGCACCATCGACCAGTCGCCGATCATCTGGTCCATCGATTTGGCGAGCGAGCGGGCGGCGGCGAGATTCTGCAGGATGTAGACGCCCTCGCCGGTTCGCAGCCCTCGAAAATGCCGCTCTCGACTTCGGTGAAGTCGATCACCGGCTGTCGCCGGCGGCGTCCTGCAGCCGCACGATATCCCGAGACCCCTGATATTCCAGGCGGTGATATCCTTGGTGAACGGCAGCGCCGCGGCGCAGCCTGGCTCGAGCTCAAGCTTGAGGCCTTGCGGCGTCGCATCGCCCTTCAGCGTGACGACGCAGGTCTTGCTGCGTTCGGTGGTGGCAAGCTCCCACTGGCCGATCATGTCCTTTTTCAGCGTCGAGGCGTCCTGCGCCGCGCCGGCGACCGCAGCCGCGACGCAGCAGCGCGACAGCGCCGCCAAGCGCGAATGCCGGACGACGAGCCCGTGCATCAGCGGCCCTTCACCGGGGTCTCCGCGAACCGGCGTCAGCGGCGGCTTTCCCGGCGAACCAGTTTTTCAGGATTGTCGACCACGAGTTGATCCATGGCGTTGCGCGTTACCACCGAAGCCGAGCCGATATGTGGCAGCAGCACCACATTCTGCATGGCACGTCAATTCGTCCGGCACACTCGGCTCGGCTGGCGAACACGTCGAGCCCGGCGGCCAGAATGGTCCCCGACTTCAGCGCGCGCGATCAGCGCCGGCTCGTCGACCACCGAGCCGCGCGCCACGTTGATCAGCACGCCGCGCGGACCGAGCGCCTTCAGCACGTCGGCATTGATCATTTTCGCGGTCGCAGGCGCCGCCGGGCACGATCACGATCAGCGTATCGACCGCCTTCGCCATCTCGATCAGATCGGGATAATGCTTGTAGGCGACGCCGCCGGCCGGCTTGCGCGAATGATAGAAGACGGGAACGCGGCGAGGCCTCGAGCCGGCGCCCGATCGCCTGGCCGATCCGCCCCATGCCGACGATGCCGACCTTGCGATCGCGCAGCGAGCCGACGCTCAGGGGATAGTTCTGCGTCGGCCACAGGCCGGAGCGCAGATAGCGGTCGGCCTTGACGAATTCGCGCAAGGTCGCGATCAGCAGCCCCATCGCGACGTCGGCGACCTCCTCGGTCAGCACGTCCGGGCGTGTTGGTGACGACGATGTTGTGTTCGCGCGCGTAGGCGGAATCGACGTGGTCGTAGCCGACGCCGAAGCTCGCGACGATTTCGAGTTTCGGGAAACTGCGACAGCGCCGTCTTGTCGGCCGTGCACGGTGTGATAGGTGACCGCCATGCCGCGGATTTTCGCCGGCAACATCCGGCGTCAACCGCTCGAGGTCGGCTTGGTTTCAGCCGTATGCAGGACGAACTGGTCGGAAAAGCCGTTTTCGAGGATCGGCCTGACTCGGCCCGTAGATCAGCAGATCGATCTTTTCGGACGAAATACTCCCGGCACCATCAGTTTTCCTTTCCAAGCGCGCTCTCGTGCCAGCGCCGCAATACCAGATGCGAAGTTAGCGCCAGCAGCCCATAGATGACAATCCCGGCGGCGGAGAGCAACAGCAACGCCGCGAACATTCTGGGAATGTTGAGACGATAGCCGGATCTCGGCGATACGGAAGGCAAGGCCGGAGCCCGCGCCGGCGGTGCCGGCCGCGATTTCGGCGACCACGGCGCCGATCAACGACAGCCCGCCCGCAATCCGCAATCCGCCGAGGATGAACGGCAGCGCCGACGGCAATTTGAGATAACGCAGCGTCTGCATCCGCGACGCGCCATAGAGCTGAAACAGCCCGGCCAGATTGCGGTCGACCGAATTCAGCCCGAGCGTGGTGTTGGACAGCACCGGAAAGAAGCGCGACGATCCAGGCGCAGACGATCACGCGCGGTCTGCTGCGGCAGATAGATCAGCAAGCAGCGGCGCGATCGCGATCACCGGCGTGACCTGCAGGATCACCGCATAGGGAAACAGCGAATATTCCAGCCATTTCGACTGATTGAACAACAGCGCCAGCGCGACGCCGCCGATCGCCGCGGCGATGAATCCTTCGAGCGTGGTCAGCAAGGTGACACCGAGCGATTGCGACAGCACCGGCCAGTCGCTGACGAGCGTCCGAAACACCGCCGACGGGTCCCGGCAGCACATAGGGCTGGATATCGTTGACGCGCACCACGAGTTCCCACAGCGCGATGCCCAGCCGCCAGCACGACGACGGGAAGCAGGATCCGACGACGAGGTTCTGCGAGCGGCAGACAATCATGCTGCCTGGCTCGTCCCGGCGTAGGACGGCGCCAGCGCGTTCGAAACCTGCGCGGCAGATAGCCGGCATATTCGGCGGAGGTGCGGAAATCCTCGCCGCGCGGCTCCGGCGCCTCGATGCGAAACTCCGCGCCGATGCGTCCGGGCCGCGCCGTCATCACGATCACCCGCTGCGACAGATAGACCGACTCGAACACCGAATGCGTGACGAAGATGACGGTCTTGCGCAGGTTGCGCCACAGCGACAGCAGGTCGTTGTTGAGCCGGAAGCGGGTGATCTCGTCGAGCGCCGCGAACGGCTCGTCCATCAGCAGGATATCCGGATCGGTGACCAGCGCGCGCGCCAGCGAGACCCGCATCTTCATGCCGCCGGACAATTCGCGCGGATAGGCGTCGGCGAATTCAGCCAAGCCGACCTGCGCCAGCGCCTCGCCGACGCGCGCGTCCGCCTCCGCAGCCGGCGCATGCGCGAGCTTCAGCGGCAGGCGCACGTTTTCCCGCACGCTGGCCCACGGCATCAGGGTCGGCTCCTGAAACACAAAGCCGATCGAATGCCTGACGCGCGCGCGACGTCGGCACGATGGGAAACGCTGACGCGTGCCCGAAGTCGGCGCGTTAAGGCCAGCGATCAGCCTGAAGCGCGGTCGACTTTCCGCAGCCCGACGGCCCGAGCAGAGACACGAACTCGCCTCTGCGCACATCGAGATCGAACGGCCCGAGCGCCGTCACGCCGTTGTCATAGACCTTGGTGACGCCGCGCAGGCTGACCGCGAGGCCCGCCGTGCGCGCGTCGACCTCGGACAAGGCTCGGGCTCGGCCATCGCGCGTCAGTTCTTCGGCCGCAGATCGAGCCCGACGCCCTTGTTGGCGAAGCGCAGCGTGTAGGCCTTGGCGGTAATCGATGTCGCGGCGCACCACGCCGGCCCGCACCATCTTGTCGAAGAAGCTCGCGATCCGCGCGTCGCTCATGGCGCCGATGCCGTCGCGTCAGCGGTGTCGCCGGAATCGACGATGCCGTATTCCTTCATCTTGGCGACCGAATAGGCGAGCAACTCGTCGGTCATTTCCGGATTGAGCTTCTTGATCATCGCGTTGGCGGCCGCGTTGTCGCCGTAGAGATAATTGTACCAGCCGATGATGGAGGCGTCGACGAAGCGCTGCACCAGGTCCGGCTTCTTGTCGATCAGCTCGCGGCGGGTCTCGATCAGGGTGGAGTAGGTGTTGAAGCCATAATCCGCCAGCAGGATGACCTTCGGCTTGAAGTCCGGCCGCCTTCTCGACCGCGAACGGCTCCGGAGGTGACGTAGCCCTGCATCGCGCTTTGCTTGTTCGGCGAGGAACGGCTGCGAGTTGAAGGTGTAGGGCTTGACCTTGCTCTCGCTGAAGCCGTATTCGGACTTCAGCCACTGGAAATAGCTCGCGATCCCTTCCTTCGACACGAACAGCGTCAGCGGCTTGAGGTCTTCCAGTTTTGCGACCTTCGACTTCCGGATGGGTCAGGAGAAACCTGCGGATCCTTCTGGAATATGGCGGCGACCGCCACCACCGGCACGTTGTTGGCGACCGCGTCGAACGACTGCAAGCGTGTTCGCGGTCATGAAGAAGTCGAGCTTGCCGGCGATCAGCAGCAATGCGGTTGTTGTCGTTGGGCCCGCCCGGCACGATGGTGACGTCGAGCCCGTAACTTCTTGTAGGTGCCGTCGGCCAGGGCCTGGAAAAATCCGCCATGCTCGGCTTCGGCGACCCAGTTGGTTCCAAACGAGACCTTGTCCAGCGCGGTTCTGGGCGCCCGCCGGCACCAGCGCCGCCAAGAGCGGCCAACAGGCCCGACGGTTAACGCTCGCAGCAAAAGGCCGGGTTCATGGTTGGACTCCGTCGATCGTTCTGGCCCATGATGGGAGGCTGGACTGGACGCCGAGTGACGCGCGGTTACGCCCGGAATGACCAGACAAACTACCCTGCAAATCCAGCTCAAAGAAACGTTTCGCTCGATGACTTCAGCTGTTCCGCCCCGCGACTGGACCGATATCCACTGGCCCGACATCGCCGGAGGCGCGCCCGGCGCGCTGGATCGCGGTGCTGCCGCTGGCGGCCACCGAACAGCACGGGCCGCATCTGCCGCTCGGCACCGACGTCATGATCGCGCGAGGCCTATCTGGCGCGGGTGCGCGAGCTGTCTGCCTGACAGCGTTCCGGCGACGTTCCTGCCGCTGCAGCCGGTCGGCATTTCCACCGAGCATATCGATTATCCGGGCACGCTGACGCTGCCGACGGACGTTGCGCTGAAGACTGGATGGCGCTTGGCGAGAGCGTCGCGCGCGCGGGCGTCAAGAAGCTGGTGATGGTGACGAGCCACGGCGGCAACAGCGCGGCCATGACGCTGGTCGGCGCAGGATCTGCGCGCGCAGCATGGGCTTCTCGCGGTCACCACGAGCTGGTCGCGCCTCAGCGCGCCGGAGGGATTGTTTTCGGCGGAAGAATTGCGTCACGGCATCCATGGCGGCGCGGTCGAGACCTCGATCATGCTGGCGCGATATCCGCAACAGCGTGCGCAGAGAGACGATCGCCGAGTTTTCGCCCTCGACAGCATCGCGATGGAAAAGGATTATCGCCGGCTCTGCCGCGCAGCGGCCCGGCGCCGTTCGCCTGGCAGGCGCAGGATCTGCATCCAGCCGGCGCGGTCGGCGATGCGACGCAGGCCTCCGGCCGAGAAAGGCCGAACGCCTGCTCGATCACGGCGCGCGCGCGTTCTGCGAATTGCTCGCCGAGATCGATAACTTCGATCCGTGACGACGCTTTCGGACGGCCCCAGGCCTGATCCGCTCGCTCTAAGTCATCTGTAATAACTATCACAATAATACCCGAGCACGAAGTTCCAGCCGGGCTCGATTCGAACCGGATTCGGAAACGCCTCCGTCCAAGATGGCATGCGGACCACAACGGTGCCGCCTCAACCGGATGGAGTTTCTCATGTCGATCAAGACCAGGATTGCCGCTCTTGCCCTCGCCGCGCTCGCCGTTACCGGCACGATCGCGACCACCACCACGCAGGCTGAGGCCAAGGCGCTCGGCGGGCTGGGGCGTTGGCGCCGGCCTCGTCGGCGCCGCCGATCGTCGGCAGCGCGATCGCCGCCAGCAACGACGGCTACTACTACGATGGCTATCGCCGCTGCGGCTGGGTTCGCCAGTTCGACGCGCTTCGGCAATTACGTCGGCCGCGTTCGTACCTGCAACTACTGATGCTCGACTGAGTGGCTGCCTGGTTTGACGCGCTTTCCTGACGCGAACCGGCACCCCTCCCGCGATCGAGTCCGGGGCAGGCTTCTCGCTCGAAAACGCCCTGATCGTGGATCCTGCGTCCGGCACGGGCGCCTCATCCACCCGTGCCGCACTCGACCCGCCCGGTTGTCCCACCGGGCGGGTCACTTTTCGGCCTGGCCTCATCCTGTTCAGCGGCCGATGTCTCGCCGGATGAGACACTCGTTGCACGCGCGTCACTATGCCGATGCGATTCAGCGGGCATCTCTCGAGCCTCCTCTTGCTATTGCGAATTAATCGCAATAAGGGACGTTGCGAATTAATCGCAAAAAGCGTGAATGAAGTGGGGTTTCGGTGATGGGGCTTTGAGCGGGAGAATCGGCGAAATCTGGCGCGGCGGCGGTGCGATGGCTCCTAATTCTTGAGGCTGCAGTCGGCAAGTTGGCGCTGGATGACGGGAAACAGACGCCGAAATGCTCGCGCCGGATATATCCTCACCATGATGTACGACCGCCGATCCATGGGACCGCATATTCTTGCCGGCGTCGCACTCGGCGCGCTTGCGCTCGATAGCCCGCTGCGGCAGCCGATATCAAATCGCCCGTCGAGGCTCCCCTACTTCAGTCGGTGTTCGATTGGACCGGATTTCTATATCCGGTGGGCATGCCGGCTACGGCCGCGGCTCGTCGAACGCAGTGCTCGCCGATCCCGACGATCGCCACGAACAGCAAGGTGCGTCAGCGGTCGTGATCGGCGGCGTGCAGGCCGGCTATAATGTATCGACTGTCCATCCGGGCTGCTGCTCGGCGTCGAAGCCGATCTCTCCTTTCCGAATTATCTCGCCCACGAACTCGCGTCGTCTCCGTCGATTGGCGACGCCGCGCTCCGAGTCATCGAGCAGCGATGGGATTATCTCGGGACCGCGCGCGGCCGCGTCGGCTATGCCAGCGGGCCGTGGCTCGCCTACGTCACCGGCGGGCTCGCCTGGGCCGGGCGAGCGCTTTCTCAATACGCCTGCCGGCGGCAACGAGGAAAGACAGATCAACATCCGGCCCGGCTGGGTGGCCGGCGCAGGAGTGGAATACGCCTTCGCGCCGCACTGGAGCGTGCGGGCTGGAATATCTCTACAGCCAGTTCGGACGCGCCGACGTCCGCTTCCCATCGGCGACGCAATATCAGCTCGACGCTGGATTTCCAGTCGGTGCGCATCGGCCTCAATCGCAAGATCGACTGGCCGGGATCGACCGACCTGAAGCCGAAGACGGATCGCTGACCGATCCCGAATCCGATCGCTGGGAAATCCACGGCCAAACGACCTACCTGCCGCAGGGCTATCCGGCGTTCCGCGCGCCCTACTACCGGCACCAACAGCCTGACCCCGGCGCCGCAGGCGCAGGCGACCTGGAGCAACAGCCTCTATCTCAACGCCCGGCTCTGGGAGGGCGGCGAGGTCTATTACAATCCCGAACTGCTGCAGGGATTTGGATTGAGCGACACGGTCGGCGTCGCCGGATTTCCGAGCGGCGAAGCGCAAAAGTCAAACTTCCCTACCCGCATTACAACACCTCGCGGCTGTTCCTGCGCCAGACGTTTGGATTTGGCGGCGAGCAGGAGGAGCTTGCCAGCGGCGCAGACTGCAGCTCGCGGGCAAGGTCGACGTCGTCGCGGCTGACGCTGCAGGCCGGCAAGCTCAGCCGTCCTCGACGTGTTCGACGGCAATGCCTACGCCAAGGATACCCGCAAGGATTTCATGAACTGGTCGATGTGGGCGCCCGGCGCCTTCGATTATGCGGCCGACAAGCTCGGACTGACCTACGGCGCGACCGCCGAGCTCAACCAGAAACAATGGGCGTTGCGCGGCGGCTATTTCCTGATCGCAGGCGGTATCGAATTCGAACAATTTCGACACGCAGGTTTTCCGACGCGGCAGCTATGTGGCCGAACTGGAGACGCGCTATTCGGCTGTTCTCGCAGCCGGGCAAACTGCGCACCATCGGCTGGATCAACAGCGCGAACTTCCGGCAGCTACCGCGAGACGCTGAACAATCCGGCGCTCAATCTGGACATCGCGCAGACCCGCACGGGCCGCATCAAATACGGCTATGTCGTCAGCCTCGAACAGGCGCTGACCGACGATATCGGACTGTTCGGCCGCTGGAGCTGGAACGACGGCAAGACCGAGATCATGGCGTTTACCGACATCGACGCGTCAGCCTGTCGCTGGGCGCCTCGATCAAGGGCATCGAAATGGGGCAGGCCCGACGACGTGATCGGGATCGGCGGCGCGATCAATGCGCTGTCGCACGACCATCGCGACTTCATCGCGGCCGGCGGCCTCGGCGCTCTGATCGGCGACGGCGCGCTCAACTATCGGCAAGAGCGCATCCTCGAAACCTACTACGCCTACGCGCTTACCAAGCAGTTCACGCTGACCGGCGGACTACCAGTTCATCACCAATCCCGCCTACAATGCCGACCGCGGCCCGGTCCATGTCTTCTCGGGGAGGCTGCACGGGGAATTCTGATCCCCATGCCGTACTTTGTCGTCAAGCGCGCATTGTGAGGCATCATCATTGCGGCGGTGTCGGAGATTGCAAAAAAGCAGTCCGGCATTCGGCGCGCTTGCAGTCTCCTCCCCTCTTGTCTCGCTTGCTCGGCATTCTCCAGCTCCGGCGCGCCACCGGCGATGCCGGGGGCCGGCACGGCTTCTGGCCCAGCCTCACCTCGAAGCTGCGCGGTCGCGATGGTCCTTTACTTCATCACCGCCTGGATGCTCGCCCGGTTCGGCACCGATCCTTGAAGGTGCCGCCCCGGTTGAGCGCCCTGTCATAGCTCCCGCACCAACAAGACGGTAGAGCGCCGGCAACACGAACAGCGTCAGCAACGTCGCGCTGATCAGGCCGCCGATCACGACGGTTGCCAGCGGCTTCTGCACCTCCGCGCCGGTGCCGGTCGCCAGCGCCATCGGCACGAAACCGACGCGAAGCGACCGAGCGCGGTCATGACCACCGGCCGCAGCCGGGTGACGGCGCCCTCGACAGATCGCCTCCAGCTTGGCGCACGCCTCCGTTGCGATCAGCTGCTTGATGTAGAGTCAGCATCACCAGCCCGTTGAGCACGGCGACACCGGATAGCGCGATGAAGCCGACCGCGGCCGAGACCGAGAACGGCATGTCGCGCAGCCAGAGCGCAGCGACGCCGCCGGTCAGCGCCAGCGGCACCGCGCTGAAAACCAGCAGCGCGTCGCGCGCCGGAGCCCAGGCGCTGCGAACAGCAGCAGAAATATCATCGCAAAGCACAGCGGGCACGACGATCGTCAGCCGTTGCCGCGCCGCGGCGAGGTTCTCGAACTGTCCGCCCCAGGCCAGCCAGTAGCCCGGCGGCAAGCGTCACGCTGCTGCGGCGATCTTCTGCTGCGCCTCCTGCAACGACCGAGCCGATGTCGCGGCCGCGCACATTCGCCGTCACGACGACCCGGCGCTTGCCGTTCTCGCGGCTGACCTGGTTGGGCCCCTCGGTAAACGTGAAGCGACGCCACGTCACGCAGCGGGATCGTCATGCGCTGACGGCAATCCGCCCTGCGGCCGGCAGTGGCACCGGCAGATTGCTTCAGCGTCTCGATGTTCGCCGCGCAGCGCATCCGGAAGCCGGACGACGATCTGGAAGCGGCGGTCGCCCTCGAACACCAGCCCGGCATGCTCGCCCGCCGATCGCTGCGCCGATAACATCCTGCACGTCGGTAGTGCTCAGGCCGCGGCGCGCGATCTCCGCTCTTGTCGATCGTGATTTCCAGGAACGGCAGCCCGGCGACCTGCCTCGACCTTGACGTCTGGGCGCCGTCGATGCCTTCTGAGCACGCGCGGCGACCTCGTCGGCCGACGCGCAGCATCGGGCTCGAACTCGTCGCCGAAGATCTTGACCGCCACATCCTCGCGCACGCCGGCGATCAGCTCGTTGAAGCGCATCTGGATCGGCTGGGAGAAGCCGAGCATTGTTGCCGGGCAGCTTCTGCAATTCCGCGTCGATCCGCTCGGATCAGCTCCGTCCTTGGACGAGGCCGGATCCGGCCATTGCATCCTGCGGCTTCAGAATGATGTAGGTGTCCGACGCGCTCGGCGGCATCGGATCGGCCGCCAGATCAGGCGTGCCGGCGCGCGAGAAGACGAACGGCCACCTGCGGGAAATCGGCTGACCGCTCGCTCGAGGTCGAGCTGCATGCGTTGCGATTGCGACGAGCGAGGTGCTCGGGATGCGCCGCGACTCCATCACGATGTTCTTCTCGTCGAGCGTCGGGCGTGAACTCCTGGCCGAGCGACAGGAACAGCCGCGGCGGCTCAAGCAGAGATCGCCGCGCCGACGCCGATCACCGGCGACCGGGCACTGTCGATGGCCGGACCAAGCGCCGGCCGATAGAGCACGTTCAGACGCGCGAACGAGCCGGTTCTGCTTTTCCTGCACCCGCGCCGGTGACCGCGATCGCGATCATGCGCCGGCACGAAGGTGAGCGACAGCACGAAGGCCGCCGGCGAGCGCGATGATCGACGGTCAGCGCCATCGGCTCGAACGTCTTGCCTTCCGACGCCGGTGAAGGTGAGCAGCGGCACGTAGACGAGGATGATGATGGCCTGGCCGTAGACCGTCGGGCGCGATCATCTCCTTTGCGGCGATCCGTCACGGTGTCGCAGGCGCTCGCTCGAACGACAGCGGACGGCCGAGCTGATGCTGGCCGTTCCGCCAGATGCCGGAGGCAGTGTTCTCGGCGATGATGACCGCGCCGTCGACGATCAGCCCGAAGTCGAGCGCTCCGAGGCTCATCAGGTTGGCGCTGATCCTGGCTCTGCAGCATGCCGGTCGCGGTCAGCAGCATCGTCGACCGGGATGACCAGCGCGGTGATCAGCGCCGCGCGGAAGTTGCCGAGCAGCAGCGAACAGAACGACGATGACGAGCAGCGCGCCTTCCGGCGAGGTTCGTCGCCACGGTCGTGGATCGTGGCGTCGACCAGCTGCGTGCGGTTGAGCACCGTCTTGCGCGCGAATGCCCGGCGGCAGCGCCGGTTGATCTCCTCGATCTTGGCGTCGGCCGCCGCCGCCACGGTGCGGCTGTTGCCGCCGATCAGCATCAGCGCGGTGCCGAGCACGACCTCGCGGCCGTTCACGCTGGCGCTGCCGGTGCGCAGCTCACGCCCGATCGAGACGTCCGCGACATCCTTGATCCGCAGCGGCGTATCGCCCCGCGTGTCGCAACGACGATCTCGCCGATCTCGCCGAGATGTCTCGATCCGCCCGCCGGCGCGCGACGACGTAGCCTTCGCCGTTACGCTCGACGTAGTTCGCACCGCGGCTGACGTTGTTGGCCTCGATCGCCGCTGACGATGTCGTCGAAGGAGAGCCCATAGCGCGACCAGACTTCGCCGGATCGGGCTGCACATGGTATTGCTTGACGTAGCCGCCGATGGCGTCGGCGCCGGCGACGCCCGGCACGCATCTCTGCATTTGCGGCCGGATGATCCAGTCCTGAACCGTGCGCAGATAGACGGCGCGCTCGAACTCGTCGCGCGAGGCGTTCGCCCTCGGGAGTCAGATAGCTGCCGTCGCTCTGCCAACCCGGCTTGCCGTCAGCCGCCGGCGCACGCTTCATCCGGCTGGCGCGTACTCGACCGCCCACCAGTAGACCTCGCCGAGCCCGGTCGAGATCGGACCGAGCTTGACCTCGACGCCCGGCGGCAGCGTCGTCTTGGATCTCCTGCAGGCGTTCATTCACCTGCTGACGCGCGAAGTAGACGTCGGTCTTGTCGCGTGAAGACCGCCGTGATCTGGGCGAAGCCGTTGCGCGAGAACGAGCGTGTGTACTCGAGCGCCGGGCGTGCCCGCCAGCGCCGTTTCGATCGGGAACGTGACCTGCTTTTCCATCTCGATCGGCGTCAGCGCCGGCGCGATGGCGTTGATCTGGACCTGGTTGTTGGTCACGTCAGGCACGGCGTCGATCGGCAGCTTGGTCAGCGACCAGGCGCCGAGATGCGCAGGCGCACGCCAGGTCACCAGCACGACGAACCAGCGGTTGCGGACCGAAAGGTCGAGGATTTTCTCGATCATCACTCGTCCGCCTTTGGTTTTCCGAGTTCGGACTTCAGCACGAACGTGTCGAGGACGGCGACAATCTCCCCTGGCTTGAGACCGGCCACCACCTCGACGGCCTCTTCCGTCACGGCTCCGGTTTGCACCGCGCGGGCGTCAAATCCTTCCCGCGTGCGAACAAAGACCGTCGGCTTTCCATCGATCATCTGCAACGAGCTTCTCGGCAGCAGCAATCCGACCGCGCGCCGCTCCAGCGGAATACTCGCGCTGACAAACGATCCCGGACGCCAGCGTCCGTCGGCATTGTCGAGCTTGAAACGATCACCCGCGTGGTACGGGTGTCGCTTGCTCACCATCGGGCTGATGAAGATCGTCTTGCCGACAGCCTTCGTGTGCGTCGAGTCCTCGATCGCAATGCTGTCGCCCTCCTTCAGGAGCGCGAGGTCCGGCGCCGAGGCGATGAGTTCGACCCACACCGACGACATATCGGCGATCACGTAGACTTCCTTTTCCTGCTGGTCCCCGCCGACCGGCGCGCCGAGATCCACTCTCCGCTCGATCACGCGACCGGCGGTCGGCGAGCGCAGCGCATAGCGCCGCAAATTCGCGACCGGCTGCTTCGGAAGCTCGGCGATTTCGCCTTCGTCGACATCGAGCGCGGAGAGTTTTTGGCGAGCCAGATCGTAACGCAATTTTGAAACCGCAAAGGCGTTCTCCCGCACGCAAAACTGCTGCTCCGCGGATATCTTCTTTTCGAACAGCGTCCGCTCGCGCTCGAACAGGTTGGTTTGAAGTTCGAGATTGGAACCCTGCCGTCAGGAATTCGCTCTTGGCATCGGCGACCTCGCGGCTTTCCAGATAGGCAACGATTTCGCCCTTCTGCACCGTGTCGCCCGAGACGCTTGCGCAACTCGATGACGGTCCCGATGACCTTTGCCGGCACATGACCGATCAGATCGGGATCCATCATGACGTTGCCGGGGACACGGACCGTCCGCAGCAGATTGCCGGGGCCGGCCGGTGCCACCTCGATATGCGCAGCGGCGATTTGCTCCGCCGAGAGTTTGACTGTTTCAACGCTGCCGGGGGCGCCCGCCATGGTTTCAGGCCCGGCCGCGCAAGCCGGTTGCACCCATGCCAGGCCGAGCCCCAAGGCAAGGGCTGATAACTTCGTTGGTATCGACATTCGGATCGTTCCTGCGAGAAGGGCCGCGCCAAGCGGCGTGCGGCCTCGGCTCAGCCGATGACCGACGCGGCGCGTGGACGCCCGTTCAGATCTGTCCGCAGGCGCTAATGCGCCTGCCGCGACTAGATGCAGGTGGTTCTTGGCGGGCGTTCGGGGGTCGGCTGCTTCAGCCCGTCAACGACAAGGCACGCCGGGAACGGAACGCTTTCCGTCGCCAGCCGACGCACCGTTACCGGAGCATCGACGACGGGCAGACCAATCAGGCCGATATCGGACGTGTGGAGATGCGGCACGACATTATTCTCGTCGTGATCGGGCAATCCGCACGACCGATCATCGCCTACGCAGATAATGGTCCCGCCAGGTGAAGCGGCTTTTGCTACTTCCAGTTCGTGATGAGCGCTCTCGCTCGCGGACACAGCCGCGCTCACGCCGAACGACAAGGTCAGCGCGATACAGAATACAGCCAAAAAGCGTGACCACAGACCGGCCAGCCTCGGCTTCTTCGTGAGGCCGCTCATGTCCGCTCATATAGATACTTGGTCCGCAGCCGACAACCGCCGATCGCCGCAGGCGATGCGACAATCTGAGCTCATCTTGCGATGAGCTATCCGCGTCATCCCCTTCTTGCGAATGATACGCAGAGGCGCCCTACCCTGCCGGCTGAAACGAATCCGCGCGCGCCATCGCCCAGGCGTCGCGGAAGCGCGGGTCCTCGGTGCCCTCGAGCAATTCGCCCGGACGAAGCGCCGGATAGAGCTTGCGCGAACGACAGACCTCGGTCGTCGACGATCGCTGCGAGAAATGGATCGGGCGCAGCTCGCTGCGGATGCTCCAGACCTGCGGCGGCGAGCAGTTCCGACAGCGCGTGCAGCGTGGCGTGATGATAATTATAGACACGCTCGATCTTGTGCGGCACCACCAGCGCCCGAGTGCGCGTACGGATCCTGCGTGGTGACGCCGGTCGGACAGCGGTCGGTGTGGCAGCTCAGCGACTGGATGCAGCCCAGCGAAAACATGAAGCCGCGCGCCGAATTGCACCAGTCGGCGCCGATCGCCATCGCGCGCGCCATGTCGAAGGCGGTCGCGATCTTGCCGGCGGCGCCGATCTTGATGCGGTCGCGCGCATTGATGCCGACCAGCGCGTTGTGGACGAAGTTGACGCCCTCGCGCATCGGCATGCCCAGATGGTCCATGAACTCCAGCGGCGCCGCGCCGGTGCCGCCTTCATTGCCGTCGACGACGATGAAGTCGGGATAGATGCCGCGTCTCCAGCATCGCCTTGCAGATCGCGAGAAACTCCCAGGGGTGGCCGATGCAGAGCTTGAAGCCGGCCGGCTTGCCACCGGACAGCCGGCGCATCTCGGCGATGAAGGCCATCATCTCGCAGCGGCGTCGAAAACGCCCGGTGATAGGCCGGCGAGATGCAGTCCTCGTCCATCGCGACGCCGCGGATCTTGGAAATCTCTTCCGAGACCTTGGCCGCCGGCAGCACGCCGCCATGGCCGGGCTTGGCGCCCTGGCTGATCTTGAGCTCGACCATCTTGATCTGATCGTCGACGGCGACGCGTGCGAACTCTTCCGGATTGAACGATGCCGTCGCGGTTGCGGCAGCCGAAATAGCCGGAGCCGATCTCCCAGATGATGTCGCCGCCATTCTCGCGGTGATAGGGACTGACGCCGCCCTCGCCGGTGTCATGGGCGAAGCCGCCCTTCTTCGCGCCCGCGTTCAGCGCCCGCACCGCGTTCGGGCTGAGCGCGCCAAAGCTCATCGCGGAGATGTTGAAGACCGAGGCCGAATAGGGCTTCGTGCAATCCGGGCCGCCGATGGTGATGCGGAATTGCTCGCTCGGCACGTGGCTTCGGCGCCATCGAATGGTGCATCCATTCATAGCCGTCGCGATAGACGTCCTCCTGGGTGCCGAACGGCCGCTTGTCGAGCACCATCTTGGCGCGCTGATAGACCAGGGCGCGGGTGTCGCGGCTGAACGGCATGCCGTCCTTCTCGCTCTCGAAGAAATACTGCCGCATCTCCGGCCGGATTTCCTCGAGCAGGAAGCGGATATGCGCCGAGATCGGGTAGTTGCGCAGCACCGCGTGGCCCTTCTGCAGTGAGGTCGCGAATGCCGAGCAGCGTGAGCGCGCCGAAGATGATGATCGGGATCGAGCAGCACGTCCCACGACCTTCGGATTGTGGTCGAAGATCCGACTGCCGAGCAGCAGCGCCGTGATGACTGCGCAGATCGTCAGGACGATGAAGCGTGGCGAGAACGGAAGCAGCAGCGTTTCCATAAAACCCTCAACGAATTCTGCCGGACAAGAGCGCGATGACTTTTGTTCGAATTTCGATCACGCTCAATCCTGTTCGAGCATGATCCCTTCGGAAAACTCCGGCCCTGATTTCCCGGACCATGCTCGTCGGCGCAGCCTAATCCAACTCGCGGAATAAACGATATACGATATAACGTCATATCGTCTCGGGTTCATAGGTGACACCGGCCGCCGCAAGGTCCCGCCGCCGCCCGCGGGCGCGTTATTCGCGTTGCAACCTGGGCGCGCTGGGGCTGCTTCAGTGAGCGTGCGGCCGCATTTCGTGCGGGGATCACGCCCTGCGCCAGCCCGTTTTGCGCCAGCCAGGCATCGGTGGTCCGGGTCGCGCGCTCGATATGATCTGACGTGCGCGAGAAGTCGTAAGGGTGATCCGACCAGCGGGCACAGCGGCGGCACCACGAAATGTTCGATGGCCGGAGCTCGAGGCTTTCCAGCTCGCTGACCAATTGCCGCGCGATCAACGAGTGTCAGCGCGTGCAGCGCATTGGCGACCGCGCCGACCGGCGGCGTCTGGTTCGCGCAGGCATGTCCGGTCGGCAGGATAATCAACCGTGTCGCGCCCTGCTTGACCGCGACCCGGATCGGCGTGTTGCTCGAGATCGCGCCGATCGGCGAGGTAGTGGTCCCGGTAGCGGATCGGCGCGAATGCGCCGGGAATCGCGGTGCTCGCCACGATCGCTTCCGCGGTCGAACCTTCCGACAGCACGATGCTGTCGCCCGAGATGATGTCGGTCGTGACGATATGCACCGGCAGCCTGGCATCCTGCAGGTTGCGAAGCGGAATATGATCGTCGACCAGTTTGCGGATGCCGTCATGCGTGATCAGGAAATCGCGCCGCAAGAGCAAAGCCCAACAGCGTCTTCCAGGTCAGCGGAAAAAGCATCCTGCCGCTGCAGGCCGCGCCAGATGGCGGCCAGTCGACGCACACCCTCGAACGTCGGATCGCCCGCATAGAACGCGCCGTTAAGCGCACCGACACTGGAGCCGACCACCATGTCCGCGGTAATTCCGTGCGCCGCCAGCGACCTGCAGCATGCCGACCTGAACGGCGCCAAAACTGCCGCCGCCGGCGAACACAAAAGCCGTCTTGGCAGAGCCCTGATCGAACACCGACAACTCCCGCTCGCCCTTCAGCCGCCGCGACGGCAATTGCCGCGCGAGATCTCGGAGGGCTTTATAGCAGGGGGTGAACGGGAGGTGCTACTGCCGCGTCCCCGCCTGCTGCGCCGTTGCGCATAAGGGCCGGGACGACAGATGGACTGAGCAGGAAATCAGCGCTCGACGAACGCCTTTTCGATCACGAAATGGCCGGGCTCGGTGTGGCTGCCTTCGAGGAAGCCGCGCGCCTCGAACAGTCTGGCGCAGGTCTTCCAGCATCGCCGGGCTGCCGCACATCATGATGCGGTCGGTCTGCGATATCGAGCGGCGGCTTGGCCGATGTCGTTGAACAATTGCTCCGACGTGATCAGATCGGTGATGCGGCCGCGGTTGCGGAACGGCTCGCGCGTGACGGTCGGATAATAAAGAAGCTTTTCCGTCAGCAGCGGCCCGAACAATTCGTCGTCGCGCAGCTTCGCCACCAGCTGTTCGCCATAAGCAAGCTCGGAAACCTGCCGGCAGCCGTGGACCAGCACGATGGTCTCGTAGCGCTCGTAGACGTCAGGGTCCTTGATCAGGCTCGCGAACGGCGCAAGGCCCGGTGCCGGTCGAGAGCAGCAACAGCCGCTTGCCCGGCGATCAGGTTGTCGGCGATCAGCGTGCCGGTCGCCTTGCGCCCGACCAGGATGGTGTCGCCCTCCTGGATCTTCTGCAGCTTCGAGGTCAGCGGCCCGTCCGCGACCTTGATCGAAAAGAACTCGAGCTCTTCCTCATGATTGGCGCTCGCCATGCTGTAGGCGCGCAAGCAGCGGCCTGCCGTCGACCTCGAGGCCGATCATCGCGAACTGGCCGTTCTGGAATCGGAAGCCGGAATCGCGGGTGGCTCTGAAGCTGAAAAGCGTATCGGTCCAGTGCCGGACAGCAAGAACTTTCTCTCGATAGAACGCGCTCATGAGGATTTTGTTCTTCCGATTGACCAGATGCAGAAAAGATCGAATTAGGGAGCTATTTACGTCGCTTTCGACCGCGCGAAAGTGACGGAAATCGTTGAATATCTCGCGTGTCCATTGCGCGCATGACAGAGATAGTCAAGATGACTTTCCGTGCAATTGAGAACTCTGCATGGCAGTCGATCAATTTCGTAAAGAGGTTCAAAAGCGACATCGTTAAGATGCGGCCGCTCGCGTAATTAACTTGCTGAGATCAGGGCTGATCTGGCAATTAATTGCTACGGAGCGGCGGCGAAGGGAAAATGATTGAGTGGTCACTTACCAGCCAACGGATCTTCCTAGAAACCATAAAAAAATACTGCCTCGATCCATTCCATCTCAATCGAGGTGAGATCGGGCGGCTGGCTGATCGTCATGCAGCGCGGATCGCAGCGTCGTCTTGCCTTTGGATATGACGTCGGGCTGAACAGCGCCGCCGCGCACCAGATCGCCAGTGACAAGGCGGCTGCCGCGGAAGTTCTGCAGCTTGCCGGCGTGCCCTGCATCCGCACACGCTGTTTTTGGGAGCGAAACTGAGCGAGCATGTCCCTGGATCGGGATCGCGGGATGCGATGCTTGGTCTGCTGAACGCGCATCCCGACGGGGTCGTAGTCAAGCCCAATGAAGGAACGTCAGGCAGATCCGTCTTCCTTGTGAAGACGCCTCCGGCACTCGATCGCGCCGTTGCCAACATCTTTCGCCGCCTACTCGAGCCTCGCCATTTCGCCCTTACGTCGAGATCGAGGACGAGGTACGCGTGGTATTGCTGGATGATCATCCGCTCATTGTCTACAGCAAGCAGCGGCCGTCGGTCACGGGCGACGGCAAGCGTTCGTTGCGCGAGCTTGCGCCCGGAGCGGCACCGGCCGGGCAAGGGATCGGCCGCGCGGGACGGCATCGCGGACGACACCGATCTCGACGCGATCCTGCCCGCGGGCCAACGCCGCATCCTGGACTGGCGCCATAATCTCGATCTGGGTGCGCAGCCTGTCCCTATTGAACGAGGGAGACGTCCGCGGCGCCTGCGTTCAGCTTGCGATCCGTGCCGCGCAGGCGATCGGCATCCGCTTCGGATCGATCGACGTGGTCCGCGTCGGTGACGCCTGGCAAATCCTCGAAGTGAATTCAGGAGTGAAGATGGAAGCGCTCGGCCGGATGCACCCGGAGCTGGTGCATGCGGCGTACAGTGCCGCGCTGGACGAGGTCTTCGGCTGAAGGGCCGCGCGCATCAACTCTCTCGTCGTCCCGGCGTACGCCGGGACCCATAGCCACCGATGTTCGTCGTTACACCGGGCCGTGGCCCCAGCCATCACAACACAACACATTGGTGGCTATGGGCCCCCGCTTTCGCGGGGGCGACGGATGAATAGGGACTAGTTGCTCGTCCCCTGCGTGTCGTCGAGCACCTTGAAGGCTTCCTCGAGCTGCGGCGAGATGGGGACGTTGAGCCGCTCGCCGGTCGGCAGGCGCGAGACGAACCATTTGTTATAGAGCGGGATCAGATCGCGGTTCGAACCGAGCTTGCGGAAGGTGCGATCCACCACTGCGGTGAGCTGCGGCTCGCCCTTGCGGAACATGATGCCGTAGGGATCGTAGGACAGATAGTCGCCTGGCGACCTTGAACTTGTCCCGCGATTTGTGCCGCGCGATCAGGCCATAGAGCAGGATGTCGTCGGTCGCGAACGCGTCGGCCTTGCCGTCGACCAGCATCTGGTAGGACTCTTCATGGTCGCCGGCGGTGACGATGTTGAGACCGAGCGAGAACTTCTTGTCGGCATTGTGCATCGCCTGCTCGTTGGTGGTGCCCTTCGTCACCACCACCGTCTTGCCCTTCAGATCCGTCACCGCCGAGACCTGCGAGCTCTTCGGCACCATCAGCTTGGTGCCGGCGACGAACATCAGGGGCGAGAATGCCACCTGCTTGGCGCGCTCGGCGTTTGCGGTGGTCGATCCGCATTCGAGGTCGATCTTGTTCTGCGTCACCGCAGGAATGCGGTCGTCCGAGGTCACCTTGACGTATTCGATCCTTGAGATTGGCGATCGTCGACCTCGACGCCAGATCTCCTCGACGATGGCCTCGCACAGTTCGGAGGCTGTAACCGATCGGCCGGTTCGAGTGATCGAGGAACGAGAACGGCGGCGAACTCTCGCGATAGCCGAGCCGCACGGTATGGCTGTTCTTGATATTGGCGAGCGTGGGGCTAAGCCCCTCGCTGACGGTCGTCTGCGCTGGCGCCGCCGTTGCGCCAGCAGACATGCTGCCAGCAACAAACCGCCCGCCAGTATCGGCCTCCCGGAGATCGATGCATGCATCTCTCCTGTCAATGTGCCAGCCAATGCGGCACCTGCAACCGCATCGGTGGGAACGAGCGTCGTCGGGCCCGAGCTCATGCTCGGCCTTCAGCTCGCGCCCTCCCACTTTCGCGCACCACGGCTGTCGCCAGCGAGTTGCCGATCACGTTGGTGGCGCTGCGGCCCATGTCGAGGAAGGTGTCGATGCCCATGATCATCAACAGCCCCGCCTCGGGATGCCGAACTGGCTGAGCGTCGAGGCGATCACCACCAGCGACGCGCGCTGCGGCACGCCGGCGACGCCCTTCGAGGTGATCATCAGCGTCGCCAGCATCGCGAGCTGCGTGGCGACCGACATTTCGATCTGATAGGTCTGCGCGATGAAGATGCTCGCAAAGGTGCAGTACATCATCGTGCCGTCGAGGTTGAAGGAATAGCCGAGCGGCAGCACGAAGGCCGAGATCCGCGACGAGGCGCCGAACTTGTTGAGGTCCTTCCAGGGTCTTCGGATAGGCCGCCTCCGAAGACGCCGTCGAGAACGCGATCATCAGCGGCTCGCGGATCAGGCGCAGCAAATGGGCGTATCTCGGCCCGATCACGATGAAGCCGACGACAATGAGGATCGCCCACAGGATCAGCAGCGAGAGATAGAAGCCGCCCATGAACTGGATCAGCTTCCACAGCACCAGAAGAAGCCATTCTTCGCCACGGTCGCCGTGATTGCCGCCCAACACCGCGATCGGCGCAAACAGCATCACGTAGCCGGTGACCTTGAGCATGATATGGGCGAGATCGTCGATCAGGGATATGATCGGCTTCGACCGCGCTCCGGCATCGCGCCAAGCGCGACGGCGAAGAACACCGCGAACACCACGATCTGCAGGATCTCGTTCTGCGCCATCGCATCCGCGATCGAGGTCGGGATCAAATGGGTCAGGAACTTTTCGATCGAGAACGCTGACACCGGCAGGCCGGTCGACTCGCGCCTTGTCGGGCAGCGTGCCCGGGAAGTTGGCGCCGGGCTGCAGCAGATTGACCATCACGAGGCCGAGCAGCAGCGAGACGAAGGAGGCGCTCACGAACCAGCCCCATCGGTCTGGCGAAGATGCGGCCGAGCTTGGCGCCAGAGCCCATATGGGCGATGCCGCCGACCGAGCGTGGCGAACACGAGCGGCGCGATGATCATCTTGATCAGGCGCAGGAACAGCATCGCGATGAGGTTTATGTCGGCCGCGATCTCGCACCCGGCTGTCGGGCAGGTAAGTTGAAAATCAAGCGAAGGCCCATCACGATGCCAAAGCGCCATCGCGATCAGGATGTACTGCGTAAACCTGCTGGACATTCTCGCACCCCCGTAGGTTCCGGTGAAGTGCAAGTGTGGCAGATTTATGCGCCTATGCAACTCGGTTTGGCCTTTGGCACGCTTTACCGAAATGTTCTCGTTGTGGAATGCGCAGCGATGCCAACTAGCGTTCCCGCAGCGCACAACTGTGCAGTTGAGCGCTTCACTGCGCAGCTCGAATTGCATCCGGAACGAATCAAAGCCAGGGGAGACAACGCCATGAACGAGCGCGTCAATCGTCAGATCCTGCTGGTGGAAAAGCCGACCGGTAAGCTCGTGCCTGAGCATTTCAAGATTATCAAGGGCATGGTGCCCGGAGCCGAAGGGACGGCGAGGTGCTGGTGACAGGCACGCTACATCTCGCTTGACTGCCGCCAACCGGGCCTGGATGCACGGCGCCACCTATCGCGGCCGCCGTCGAGGCCAACACGGTGATGTGCCGGCGGCGCGCATTGCCGGAAGTCGTATCGTCGAAGGCTCCCGGCCTTAAGGCAGGCGATATCGTGTTCAGCAGCGATACCGGCTGGCAGAGATTACGCGGCGTTACCGGCGAAGCATCTCACCAGGATGCCGAAGATGGAACCGATGACGCACCTGCTCAGCGTTTACGGCATCGCCGGCCTCACCGCCTATTTCGGATCTGCTTGCATGTCGGCAAGCCCGAAGCAAGGCGAGACCGTCGTGGTATCCGCCGCGGCCGGTTCAGTCGGGTCGATCGTCGGCCAGATCGCCAGGATCAGGGGCTGCCATGTCGTCGGCATCGCCGGCGGCAAGGACAAAGTGCGACTGGCTCACCGCGCGAACTCGGCTTCGACGCCGCGGTCGATTACAAGGACGGCGCGACCTACAAGGCGCTGCGCGCAGCCGCGCCAAGGGGCATCGACGTCTATTTCGACAATGTCGGCGGCGACATTCTCGAGGCCTGTCTTGCGCTAGATGAACAATCGCGGCCGCATCGCCTGCTGCGGCGCGATCTCGCAATATGACGGCGTGCCGTCCGCCCACGGCCCGCGCGGCGTGCCCGGCCTGATCGTGGTGAAGCGGCTGATCATGCAGGGCTTCATCGTGATGGACTACATGGACGAGCGCGATGCCGCGCTCACCGAGCTGCAGTCCTGGGTCGCATCGGGCAAATTGAAGGTGCAGGAGGACGTGATCGACGGCCTCGAGAACACGCCGAAACGCGCTGATCGGCCTGCTCGCCGGCGAGAACCGCGGCAAGCGGATGGTGAGGGTGTAGGCCGAACCCTCTGCAGTTCGTCGTCCCGGATTGCGCTTCGCTTGTCCGGGACGACAGGGATGGGAAGCTATCGCCCGGCTACGGTCGATACGCTCGGCGCCTGCGAAATCGTTTGCGGCTCCGGGCGCTTTTTCGCTTCCGCGCCTTCAGCCAGTTCTCAAAGCGCTGGATCACGACGAAGAACGTCGGAACGAACAGCACGGCGAGACACGTCGAAGCCAGATCATGCCGGAGAACACCGTGATGCCGATCGACTTGCGGGCGTTGGCGCCGGCGCCTGTCGCCAGCACCAGCGGCACCACGCCGAGGATGAAGGCGAATGACGTCATCAGGATCGGCCGGAAGCGCTCGCGTGCCGCACCCGACCGCCGATTCCAGCAGCGGCTTGCCGTCGCGCAGGTGGAGCTCCAGCGCGACTTCGACGATCAGGATCGCGTTCTTCGCCGACAGCGCGACCAGCAGGATGATGCCGATCTGGGTATAGAGATTGTTCTCGATCCTGAAGTCCTGTCAGCACGATCACCGGGCCGACCAGGACGAGCGGCACTGCGAGAGATTACCGAAATCGGCGCGTACCAGCTCTCATATTGGCCGGCCAGCACGAGATAGACCAGCAGCAGAGCAAGCCCGAACGCCCAGGTAGATCTGACCGCCGACGACCTTCTCCTGGTACGACATCGCGCCGTCCACTCGAAGCCGGCGCCCGGCGGCAAGGTCTTCGCCGGCAATCTGCTCCATCAGGTTCATCGACTGGCCGGAGCTGTAGCCCGGCGCCGGCAGTCCGATGATGCTCGCGGACGGATAGAGATTATAGAGGCTGATCAGCGACGGCCCCACCGCCGGCGTGATCTTCGCGACCGTGCCGAGCGGGATCATGTCGCCATTGGCTGTTGCGCACCACCAGCCGTTCTGATATCGCCACGCGGCGTCAGGCGGAATTGCGAATCGGCCTGCACATAGACCTGGAAGGTGCGGCCGAACTTGTTGAACTGATTGACGAAGGTGGAGCCCATGTAGGACGACAGCGTCGAGAAGATCTGGTTCGGTCGTGACATGCAGCGTCTCCGTCTTGGTCCGGTCCACCTCGACGTCGAACTGCGGCACCATCGAACGGAACGAGCGAGCTGACGCGCTGCAGGGCGCTTTGGGTCGACGCGTTGTTCGACGATCGCGCCGATGTGATCGCCTGCAACTTGCCGAAGTCGGAATTGCCGTCGCGGAGCTGGACCTCGCATCGCGAAGCCGGCGGCGTTGCCGATGCCCTGGATCGGCGGCGGCGGGATCACCAGTATCCGCGCCTCCAGGATCGCCGGCCAGTCTTCTCGTTCAATCCGACGAACAGCGATCGCAGATCCTCCCCCGGGCCCCGCTCGCTCCATGGTTTCAGGATCAGATAGGCGACGCCGGCATTGGCGAGGCTCGACGAGTTGTCGAGCGCCGAGATGCCGGAGATCGAGACCGACCTGCTCGACGCCCGGGGTATTGCCGGCGATTTCGCGAGACCTGCATCAGCATCACGTTGAGTGCGCTCGAGCGCCGCGCCATCGGGCAGTTGCGCGGCGACCAGGAGATAGCCCTGATCCTCGATCGGAATGAAGCCGGTCGGCACCCGCGACAGGCCGTAGCCGGCGATGCCGATCAGTGAACAGGCGCAAATATCACCGACAAATTACTGTGCGCGACCAGGCTGGCCGATCAGCCTTGCATATCGCAGCCTCGAGGCGGTTATAGGCCGCGTTGAAGCCGCGATAGAAGAAGTTGCGCTGCTCCGGCGGGACCGGCCGGCGCAGCCACAAGGCGCACTGCGTCGGCTTCAGCGTCGCCGCGTTGATGGCGCTCAACAGCGCGGTTGCGGCAATGACCAGCGCGAATTGCGCATACATCCGTCCTGGTCAGTCCCGGCAGGAAGCGCCGAGGGCAGGAACACCGAGATCAGCACCAGCGTGATGCCGATGATCGGCGCGAACAGCGCGTCCATCGCGGCTGATCGCGGCGTCAGTGGCTGACATGCCCTCGCTCGATATTGTGCGCGGCGCCTCCGACCACGACGATGGCGTCGTCCACCACGATGCCGATCGCGAGCACGATCGCAAACAGGGTCGAGATATTGACGGTGAAGCCGAGCGCCGCCATCGCGGCAAAGGCGCCGATGATGGTCACCGGCACGGTGGTCGCCGGCACCAGCATCGCGCGCCAGTCCTGCAGGAAGATCAGGATCACGACGAGGACCAGCAGGCCGGCCTCGATCAGCGTCTTGTAGACCTCATTGATCGATCCCGAGACGAATTTGGTGGTGTCGAACGGCGTGTCGTAGGTCACGTCCTGCGGAAACGCCTTCGCCAGCACCTGCCATCTTCTTCTCGACGGCCCGCTCGACCTCGAGCGCGTTGGCGCCGGGCGACTGGAACACGCCGATGCCGGTGGCCGGCTTGTTGTTGAGCGAGAACACCTGGCTGTAGGTCTGGGCGCCGAGCTCGACCCAGCCGACGTCGCGCACGCGCGTGACGTCGCCGCTAGTCGCCGGTCTTGACGATCACGTTCTCGAACTCGCTCGGTGTCAGTCGAGCCGCCCACTGACGTTCAGCGTGTACTGGAACGCCTGCCCTGCGGCGCTGGCGGCGCCCCGACCTGGCCCGCGGTGACCTGCTGGCTCTGCTCGCTGGATCGCGGAAATGACGTCCTGCGGCATCAGCCCGCGCGCGTGCAGCTTGTTCGGATCGAGCCAGACCCGCATCGAGTACTCGACCGGCGCCGAACACGGTGACGTTGCCGACGCCGGGCAGACGCGACAGCTCGTCGCGAATGTTGATGGTGGCGTAGTTGCTCAGGAACAGGCTGTCATAGGTCGCTTTCGGCGAGGTCAGCGTCACGAACAGCAGGATCGCCGTCGATCTTTTCTGCACCGTGACGCCCTGGTTCTGCACCGACTGCGGCAGCTGCGCCAGCGCGCTCGACACCCGGTTCTGCACCAGCACCTGCGCGAAGTTGAGGTCGGTGCCGATCTTGAACGTGACCGTCAGCGTGTAGGTGCCGTCGGCGCCGCTGTAGGACTGCATGTAGAGCATGTCCTCGACGCCGTTGACCTGCTGCTCGATCGGCAGCGCCACCGTGTCGATCACGGTTTTCGCGCTGGCGCCGGGATAGCGGGTGGTGCACCTGAACCGTCGGCGGCACGACGTCGGGATATTGCGCAACCGCGAGCCGGAACAGGCAGACGCCGCCGATCAGGACCATCAGGATCGCGATGACGTTGGAAAGGACGGGCCGCTCGATGAAAAATTTCGAAATCATGGCCCGGCTCCTACTCGGCCGCTGCCGGCTGTGCTTCGATCTTCTTCAGCTGCGGATCGACCTTCTGGCCGGGGATCGCGCGCAACAGCCCGGCGGTGACGACGCGGTCGTCGGCCTTCAGGCCTTCTTCGATGACGCGCAGCTCGCCTTCCAGCGGCCCGATCTGCACCTTGCGCTGCTCGACGACATTTTCGCCGTTCACGACCAGCAGATAGCGTCCGGCCTGGTCGCTGCCGAGCGCCACATCAGGCACGAACAGCCCATTCTGCTCCTGATCGATCGGGACGCGGACGCGGACAAAGAATCCCGGCAGCAACGCGCGGTCGGAATTGGGCAGCACGCCACGCACCGGCAGCGTGCCGGTCGACTGGTTGAGCGTCACCGCGGCATAGTCGAGCCTGCCCTTGTGCGGAAAGCCGGTCTCGGTCTGCAGCCCGACCTCGATGGGCAATTGCCTGAGATCGTCCACCGTCATCCCGCGCCGGCGGGCCTCCGTACGGATCCGCAGCACGTCCTGTTCGTTGACGTTGAAATTCACCCAGATCGGGTCGAGCGCCACGATGGTGGCAAGCTGCGTCGGCGACGACGCGCCGACGAGTTCGCCGACGGAGACAAGATGCGCGCTGACGACGCCGTCGAACGGCGCGGCCACATTGGTGTAACCGTAATTGACCGCCGCAATCTTGGTATTGACCTGGGCCTGCAGCAGGATTGCTTGCGCGTTATCGCGGGTCGAGGTGGAAGTATCGAGCGTGGCCTGAGAAACGGCTTGCCGCTGGACCAATTCCTGCTGGCGCTTGAAGTCCGCCTCCGCCTGCCTCACCGTTGCCTGCGCACCTGTTTCCGCGGCCTGCGCCTGTTCGAGCTTCAGCTTGTAGGTATCAGGCTCGATCGTGAACAGGAGTGTGCCTTCCTTCACGAAGGCGCCGTCCTTGTAGTTGATCGATTGCAGAAAGCCCTGCACGCGCGCGACCAGATCGACACTCTTGATCGGTGCGGTGTTGCCGGTCGCCTCCAGATAGCGCGTGAAGGCCGTTGCACCGGCACCGCGACATCGACTTTCGGCGGCGGCGGCGGAACAAAAGTATTTTGTTCGCAGGCACCTAAGATGCCGCATCGCGGCGACGGCGAACGCCGCGCGCGCGGACCGAAGCGCCTCCTCGTCCGATGGTGCGGCGCTGGACAAGTGCGTGCTGGCGAACGCATGGGCTTCATTTTCCGTGCCTCAATTGGTTTGTTCAGAAAAGTGTTCTATTCAGAAATCGGCGTTCGGCGCCACCCCATGAAAATAGCAACAATCCGCTTGCAGTGAAACCTGAAAGCGAAAATGATGCGGCGCCGTTAGAATTTTTCAGCTGCGAAAATTTCACTGCGGTTGAAGCGGCGGCTTCCTGCGACGACAAAAGGATTTATTCAAATGATCAACACGTTGAAACGTGCGACGAAGCTTGCGCCGTGGCTTGCGGTCGCCGCGATACTCGCAACTGCAGCGCCCGCATTTGCGCAAGCGCCGAGCCAGGCGCAACGCGACGCCATCAAATCTCAGTGCCGCTCCGACTATATGGCGCATTGCTCCAGCGGTGCCGCCGGGCGGCGAGGCCTCGCTGCAATGCCTGCAGAAGAACATGTCGAGCCTTTCATCGAGCTGCCAGAGCGCGGTGCGCGCGGTAGAAGCGCCGGCAGCCGCGACTGCCGAAGCCGGCCGACACCGCGGCGCCCGCGAGCCTGCAGCGACCGCAGCGCCCAAAGCTGCCGAACCAAAGGCTGCAGCAGCCCCGCAGCTGGACAGCCGAGCAGCGCACAGATTTCCGCCATCCGCAGCGCATGCCGCTCCGATTATCCGAAGGTCTGCGCGGGCGTGCCGACCGGCGGCGCGCCGGCGCTGCAATGCCTGGAAAAAAACAAGGCAAAACTCTCGGCCGGTTGCGAGAAAGCCGTTTCCGCCGCCAGCGGCGGTGCCGCGCCAGCGGCTACGCGCGGCAGCTGGCTCCGGCCGCGGCTGGAGCGGCGGCAGCCGCTGCACCGGCGGCGCCGGCCGTGATCGTGCTGCGGCCAATGCGGCCGCGTGAAGAACTGCTCGTGCTGCGATCGGCCTGCGGCGCCGACGTCCGCTCGATTTGCGGCGGCGTGCAGCCTGGCGGCGGCCGGATCGTGCAGTGTCTGGCGACCAATGCCGCCCAGCTTTCGCCGGCCTGCAAGGACGTTCTGTCCCAGTTCGCGGCGCGATAATCACACGCCCTGCGGCGATCCTTCAATTGATCCGGGGACCGCCGGTCACTCGCCGCCGCGAAAGGCGAGGATAAGCTGAATGAGCCGCACCGACAGGGCGATATAGAGGATCGCCATCACGGTTTGGTACGCAATATGCCAATTGAGCCTGGCGAGCTTGTAGAGGCCGTCGACGAAGTTCAGCAGCAGGAGAATAACGCCGAATAACATCACGCCGCGGCCGATGAGACCATGGCGCAGATAGCCGAACAGCACGATCGCCGGCTCACTGCTCGATACATGGGCGCCGGCCGATACGATCAACGTCCCGATAATCAGCTTTTCGACGTGAGAGAATATTTCCTTGGAGACCGGCTCGACATGTTCGGAATAGAACACCAGCCATTTGGCTCTGACCTGCGCCATGGATTTTCCTTGGTTTCCTTGCGGCGATGAACGGGAGCTTCACTACAGCGGGTCCGCGATCAAGAAGCAAGAAGGCCGGCCAGCCTGAGGTCGCGGAGCGCCAACCTCAACGATCAGCCGCCTCAACGAAAGGAGAAAACCGATGTTACGCACCGTCCTGACCGCCGCCGTGCTCTGCCTTTCGCAGGCCGCTATTCGGACAGGAGATGACGGCAGAACAGCGCAGCGCCTGCATGGGCGACTACGAAAAGTATTGCAAAGGCGTGGCGCCCGGCGGCGGGCGCATCATCGCCTGCCTCGCCAAGGAGAGCGACAAGATCACGCCGGCCTGCAAAGAAGGTGCTGACGGCCGCCGAGAAGAAATGAGGCGACGGCTGGCGTTCATGCCGGCCGTCGATCGAACCGAGATCGGCGTGCACGCACGCCGCGACAGGATCCGCAGAACCTTGCGAAGAAACTTTCAGGAAAGAAATTTTCAATACCTGAACATCAACCGGGAGACCAACATGCGTTCGTTCCTGCTGATTGCCGCCGCCGCGCTCGTCCTTTTCCGCCACCATGACGTTCAGAATCCACCGAAGCCAACGCGGTCGTTTGCGCCCGCGGTGTCGTTCGGGCCGGCTGCGCCGGAGCCCGCGGCGCAGTCGTCGTCCGCAAGCCTGCCGTGGCCTGCCGGACTGGGTGTGGGTGGACGGCGTGAGAGTTCGCCGCTGCACCTGAGCCCCGGGCGGTTCGCCGGAGGGCACGGATCAGACGCCGGAGCTGCCGCACGAGCGCACAACCGTTCGCGGACAGAACCGGCGGGCAGAACGGGGCTATTGACGTCCGGTCTGGACCGGGCGCCGAGCCTCGTTCCCTGACAATTTTCTGTAGCGCAAATTTCCGGCGCGGATTAGTCTCCGCTCCAAATTAGTAAGTATACTGTCGATTGGGAGGAAGACGTGCGCATCGCCGTCATCGGTGGAGGCCCCGGCGGTCTCTACTTCGCCTATCTCTGGAAGCGGCGTCACCCGGACGCGCAGATCGACCTGTTCGAGCAGAACCCCGAGGGCGCGACCTGGGGGTTTGGCGTGGTGTTCTCCGAACAGGCGCTGGAATTTCTGCGCGCCGACGATCCCGAGACCGTCGACGCCATCACGCCGCGGATGGAGAGCTGGAAGAACATCACGCTCAATCTGCATGGCCAAAGCGTCGAGATCGACGGCATCGGCTTCTCCTCGATCGGCCGGCTCGAACTCTTGACCATCCTGCAGCAGCGCGTGCGCGCGGCGGGAATCGCGGCGCGATACAACACCACGATCCAGTCGCTGGACGAACTCGGAGGGTACGACCTGATCGTCGCCGCCGACGGGCTGAACTCGCTGGTGCGCCGCGGCTTTTGAGAAGGAATTCGGCGCCTCGGTTTCGCACTCGACCAACAAGTTCGCCTGGTATGGCACGGCCAAGCGCTTTGCCACGCTGTCGCAGACTTTCGTGAAAACCGATTTGGGGTCGTTCAACGCGCATCACTATCGCTATTCGCCTTCGATGAGCACGTTCCTGGTCGAATGCGATGCGACGACCTGGCAGGCTTACGGCTTCGAGCACAAGACCATCGAGCAGTCGCAGGCGATCTGCGAGGAGATCTTTGCCGACACGCTCGATGGCCATCCGCTGGTGTCGAACAAGTCGGTGTGGCGCAATTTTCCCTGGATCTGGAACGAGAACTGGTCGCACGGCAACATGGTGCTGATCGGCGACGCGCTGCATTCGGCGCATTTCTCGATCGGCTCGGGCACCCGGCTCGCCATCGAAGACGCCATCGCGCTGACCAAGGCGCTGGAGGCGGAGACAGAAATTCCCGCCGCCCTCGCCCGCTACCAGGCCGAACGCAAGCCGATCGTGCAGAAGCTGGTGACGGCGGCGCGCACCAGTGCCGACTGGTACGAACACTTCGGCGAACACATGAAGCTCGACCTGATGGATTTTGCCTACAGCTACATCACCCGCTCGGGGCGGATCGCCGACGCGCGGCTGCGCGCGATGTCGCCGGAATTCATGGCGCGTTACGAGGCGGAAAAGAACATCGGGAGCCAGGCATGACGTCAGCAATTTCCGATTTGGTCCCCGCGACAATCCGGGCGCGCGCGAGATCGGCTTCGCGATTCCGGAAAGCTATAACGCCAGCCGGATCCTGTTCGACAATCTCGCAGCCGGCCGCGGCGACCGGCTGGCGCTGACCGGCCCCGGCGGCACGCGCACCTACGCAGAGCTCTGCGCCGAGGCTTCGCAATGGGGGCATGGCTTTCAGTCGCTGGGCCTGAAGCGCGGCGACCGCATCCTGATGTTCCTCGACGACACGCCGGCCTACCCGGCGGCGTTTTTCGGCGCGGTGCGGTCAGGTTTTGTGCCGCTATTGATCAACACGCTGACGCCGCCGGATTTGCTGCAGTTCTACCTCTCGGACGCCGGCGCTGCGGTGGCGGTCGCGGAAGCCGAGTTCACGTCGCGGTTCAATGCGGTGGCCTGCAAGGACACGCCGCTGCAAACCCTGATCGTGGTCAATGGCGCGGCGGGCGACCACGCCGTGCCGAAAGCCCTCATTGCGGAGCAGTGGCTGCAAGGCTTCGCCACCGATCTGCCGGAAGCCGACACCCAACGCGACGACATGGCGTTTTGGATGTATTCATCCGGCTCGACCGGACGTCCCAAGGGCATCGTGCATCTGCAGCACGACATGGCCTACAGCGAGCAGGCATTCGCACGCAGCGTGCTCAAGCTTGGCCCCGATGACGTCTGCTTCTCGGTGCCGAAGATTTTCTTTGCTTATGGATTCGGCAACGCCCTCACCTTCCCGTTCTCGGTCGGCGCGGCGACGCTGCTGCTGCCCGGCCAGCCCAGGCCCGCGACCATCTTCGAGGCGATCGAAAAATTCCGTCCATCCGTGTTCTTCGGATTGCCGACGCTCTATACCTCGCTGACCAAAGCCGATGGCGCTTCAGCCACCGATTTCTCCTCGCTGCGGATGGCGCTGTCGGCAGCCGAAGTACTGTCGGCGGAAGTCTTCAATGGCTGGAAGACGCTGACGGGGCTGGAAATCATCGAGGGCCTCGGCTCCACCGAAGCGCTGCACATCTACCTGTCCAACCGCCCCGAGAAGAAAAACTCGGCGCGGCGGGCCTGCGCGTTCCCGGCTACGAAATCCTGTTGAAGGACAAGGACGGCCGTGAGGTCGGCGACAACGAGGAAGGCATTTTGTGGGTGCGCGGCGATTCAAATACGCCGCTGTACTGGAACCGGCCGGACAAGTCGGCGGAGACCATTCGTGAGGAGGGCTGGATCTACACCGGCGACCGTTTTCTGCGCGATGCCGACGGCTTCCATTTCTTCCGCGGCCGCGCCGACGACCTGATCAAGATATCCGGCCAATGGGTCTACCCGCTGGAAGTCGAGCTCTGCCTCGCCGAGCATCCCGACATCAGGGAATGCGCTGTCTTCGCCGCCGAACTGCCTGACAGACGCATGACGCTGAAGGCGGTGGTGGTCATGAACAAGGGCGAGTTCGATAGCAAGGATGCCACGCGGGAGCTGCAGGACTACGTCAAGGGCAAGTTGCTGCCATACAAGTACCCGCGCGAGATCAGGTTCATTGCTGAACTGCCGAAGACGGGAACGGGCAAGATCGACCGTCAGGCGTTGATGAAGATGTAGCTACACCGTCATTGCGAGCGAAGCGAAAGCAATCCATCCTCCGCTTGTGGCGCTATGGATTGCTTCGCTTCGCTCGCAATCACGGCTGGCTCCTCACCCTGCCTTCCCCAGATGTTCCAGCGCGTCTTCGGCGCGCAGCGGCACGCGCGAGGCCTCGTTGTTGAGATCGACGAGCTGCGTCAGCAGCGCCAGCAGGGTCTTGCGGTCGGCCGGCTTCAGCGGCTGCAGCATCCTCAACTGCGCGCGCTCCACCGAGGACATGATGTCGCGCAGCACGGCTGCACCCGATTTGGTCAGATGGAGCAGCTTGACGCGCTTGTCCTCGCGCGACGGCTTGCGCTCGATCAGCGCCTTGCTCTCCAGCCGCTCGATCACGTTGCCGAGTGTCGGAGCGGTCGAACGCGATCACCGCCGACAGCCGCGTGGCGTCGATGCCGGGATGGGTGTGGATCGCCACCAGCGCGGCATACTGCACCGGCGTCAGGTCGAACGCCCTGCATTCCTCGACGAAGATCGAGACCGCGATCTGCTGCATCCGGCGAAACAGGTAGCCGGGCGCGGTGTAGACCGCGTCCATCGTGATGGGTGAGGGTTTACTCGGCATCGGGCTGCCTGTCCGGCGCGGCGTCGGCGAACGCCTTGATTTCCCTGGTCGCGGCTTCCGCCTCGAGCAGGCGCGGAAAGGCTGCGACGTCGACGCCGAAGCGCCGCGCGTTCGCAAGCTGCGGCACCAGGCAGAGGTCCGCAATCGTCGGCGCCGCGCCGAAGCAAAACGGCCCCTGCTCGCTCTTGATCAGCGCTTCACAGGCGGACAAGCCCTCGCGGTTAACCCAGGCCGCCCATTCCGTCACCTTTTCCTCGGCCACGCCGAGCTGCCGCAACCGGGCCAGAACCTTCAAGTTCTGCACCGGATGGATATCGCAGGCGATGGCCAGCGCGAAGGCGCGCACTTTTGCGCGGCGCAGCGGATCCTTTGGCAATAGCGGCGGGTTGGGATGGGTCTCGTCCAGCCATTCGATAATGGCGAGCGACTGGGTCAGCGCCGCACCGTCGTCACCCTCCAGCGTGGGCACCAGCCCCTGCGGGTTGATCGCGAGGTAGGCGGGCGCGCATTGTTCGCCCTTGCGAAGGTGATGCGGCAGGTGCTCAGTGGAGAGCCCCTTGAGGTTCAGCGCGATCCTGACCCGGTACGCCGCGCTGCTGCGGAAATAGCCATGCAGCTTCATCGGAACCTCCCTGGATTCTTGCTGCGCTTGTTCGGGTCTACCACATTGACGCTATCCACATTGTAAGTATACTGTCAATCAATCCAGATAAGAACGACGGGAGGCTTGCCATGGAAGCCGTGCAGAAGACGCCGGAACGCGAGGCGTTCTACAAGAAGATCGACGGCGAAAATCTCTCCGCGCTGTGGAACGTGACTGGGCGATCTCGATCACGCCGGAGCCGCGAAGCGCCTGCCGGCCGCATCTGTGGAAGTTCGATTCGATCCGCGACTACATGACCGAAGCAGGCAAGCTGATCACCGCCAAGGAAGCCGAGCGGCGGGTGCTGGTGCTGGAGAATCCCGGCCTGCGCGGCCAGTCGAAGATCACGACGTCGCTGTTTGCCGGCGTGCAGATGGTGGTCCCCGGCGACGTCGCGCCCGGCGCATCGGCACAGCCAGTCGGCGCTGCGCTTCGTGCTCGAAGGCAAGGGCGCCCATACCGCCGTCGACGGCGAGCGCACCGCGATGGAGCCCGGCGATTTCGTCATCACGCCGTCGATGACCTGGCACGACCATTCCAACGAAACCTCCGAGCCGATGTTCTGGCTCGACGGGCTCGACATCCCGATGGTGCAGTTCTTCGATGCGTCCTTTGCCGAAGGGTCGAACGAGGACCAGCAGAAGATCACCAAACCCGCCGGCGACAGCTTTGCGCGCTACGGCCACAATCTGCTGCCGGTCGACGAGAAGCGCAAATCCAAGACCTCGCCGATCTTCAACTATCCCTACAGCTATACGCGCGAGGCGCTGGAGCAGGCCAGGACGCGCGACGAATGGGATGCCTGCCACGGGCTGAAGCTGAAATTCTCCAATCCCGAGACCGGCGATTTCGCGATGCCGACGATCGGCACCTTCATCCAGCTATTGCCGAAGGGTTTCAAGACGGCGCGCTACCGCGCGACCGACGCCACCGTATTCGCCGCGATCGAAGGCAAGGGCCGCACCCGGATCGGCGACCAGACCTTTGAGTGGGGCGCGCGCGACCTGTTCGTGGTGCCGAGCTGGCACTGGGTCACCCACGAGGCCGAGACCGACTCCGGTGCTGTTCTGCGTTCTCCGACCGTCCGGTGCAGCAGAAGCTCGATCTGTTCCGCGAGGACCGCGGCAACGCGTGAGACGTTGCAGTATCGTCGTCCCTGCGAACGCAGGGCCATAAGCGAGCGCTCATTTGCGAACGTCGCCCACCATTGCTTGCGAGAGATCAAAGTGGATGGGCACGCTTCGCTTTGCCCACCCTACGATCTGCACTTCACCGCCAGTGCAGCAACCGCGCTTCCAGCATGTTGATCAGCTTCCCCACCGCCAACCCGAACAGCGACAGGATCACGACACCGGCGAGCAGCTGATCGGTCTGCATCAGATTGCCGGCCTGCAGCACGAACGCGCCGATGCCGAACTGGGCGCCGATCATTTCCGCGCTCACCACCAGCAGCAGCGCCACCGACGCCGTGATGCGAAAGCCCGCGAGGATCGAGGGCAGCGCGCCCGGCCAGATCACGCTGGCGCACGATGGCGTGGAACGGCACATTAAAGCTCTGCGCCATCCGGATCAGGTTGCGCGGCACCGCATCGACGCCGCTATAGACCGAGATCGCAGTGGAGAAGAACACGCCGAGCGCAATGGTCGCGATCTTCGGCTCCTCGCCGATCCCGAGCCAGAGGAATCAGCAGCGGCAGCAGCGCGATTTTCGGGATCGGAAACAGCGCCGAGATGAAGGTGATGCCGACGCCGCGCGCCAGCGTCGACAGCCCGATCGCGAAGCCGATGATGACGCCGGCCACGGTGCCGAGCACCCAGCCGCTGCCGATCCGAACGACCGAAGCCGAAACGTGCTGCCAGAGCGCGCCACTGACATCGCGAGCTTGTAGATCGCGACCGCGATCGCTGATGGGGCCGGCAGGAACAGCGGATTGACCCAGCCGGCGCTGCCGGCCAATTGCCAAAGCGCGATCACCAGCGCGAGCGCCATCCAGCCGGAGGCGCGCCCCGCGCTTGGCGTAAAGCCGGCGCCGCGAAATGCCACCGGCCGTGGCTTCGCTCGTCCGGTTGCGTTCCTGCGATGGCGCGCGGTCAAGCATGCTGGACCTCGCGCTCGGCATCGATCGCCTCCTCGCGGATCAGCGACCACAGACTCGTTCTGCAGCGCCAGCAACTTGCCGCGCGCATCGATCGCACCGCGCTCGTCGCGCGTCATCGGAATGTTCGACGACCTCCCGGACGCGGCCCGGGCCGGCGCGACAGCACCACGATGCGGTCGGCGAGCCGCACCGCTTCTTCCAGATTATGCGTGACGTAGACCGCGCCCATCGCGCCGTCGGCCAGCAGACGGATAAAGTCCTCCATCAGCAATTCGCGGGTCTGCAGATCCAGCGCCGACAACGGCTCGTCCATCAAGAGGATCGCCGGCCGCACCGCGAGCGCCGCGCGCAATGCCGACGCGTTGGCGCATGCCGCCGGACAATTGTTTTGGATAGGCGCTGCGGAAATTCGGACAAGCCGGTGCGCCTGCAGCGCGTCGTCGACCACGGCGCGGCGCGTGGCGGCGTCGAGCGCGGTATGCACGAGCGGAAACTCGACGTTCGCTTCCACCGTGCACCACGGCAGCAGCGCAAAATCCTGGAACACGAAGGTCAGCGGATTGAGGCTGTTGGCCGGCGGCGCGCCGCGCAGTTCCGCACTTCCCTCGCTCTGGTTGCAGCAGGCCGCCAAGGATCGACAACAGCGTGCTCTTGCCGCAGCCGGAGGGACCCACGATCGCGACCACCTCGCCCGAGGTCACCGTGAACGACACCTTGTCGAGCACATCGAGCGCGTCGAAGCGGTGGCTGATATGATCGGCGATCAGGTCCATCTCGATAATCCAACTCACGACAGAATTCGTCATTGCCTGCGACAAACGCGAGGCGTTTGCGCAAGGGAGCAAAGCGACGAAGCAATCCATCTTTCCCCGTGTTGAGGTATGGATTGCTTCGCTGCGCTCGCAATGACGACACTGGCACGAACCATCATCAATCCGCCTTCACATATTCCTTGGCGATAATCGCGTCGGCCGAAAATCCCTTGTCGACGAAGCCCTGCTCCTGCAGCCATTCGATCTGGTTGGCGACATTCCTGACGTCGAGCTTGCCGTCCGGATCGATATAGGCGCAATTGCCGACGACCTGCTCGACCGGCAGATTGGTGTATTTGGCGATGATCTCGAGCAGCGGCTTTGTCTCGCTCGTTGATGTCAGCCTTGCCGTCCTTCACGGAAGCCAGGATCACGTCGTGATATTCGCGATCGGCGCGCGCCAGTGCGGCCAGCAGCTTTGTCACCAGCGCGTTGTTGGTCAGCGTCTTCGGCGAAGCGAACACGGCGCCTAACTGCCACGGCGTCTCGTCGCCGACCCAGCCGAGGAATTTGGCGCCGCCGGATTCCATCAGCGGGCGCGCGGTCGAGACCGGCAGCAACGCGGCATCGACGGTTTCGCCCTTCAGCGCCGCCGCGGCATTCGACAGCGACTGCAACGGCAGCACCTTCAGGTCGGCCAGCTTGAAGCCGTATTTGTCGGCGAGCAGGCCGAGCGAATAATGAAAGCTGGAGCCGACCTGCGTCACCGCAATGCGCTTGCCCGCGAGGTCCTTCGGCGTCTTCAGGCCAGCGGCATAGGCGTTGTTGCTGGCGAAGTAGCCGATCAGGGGATAACCCGGCTTCTCGCGGCTCATGCCGCCGATCACCTTCAGCGTGCCCTTGCCGGCGAGATTGTAGAGACCGGCGGTGAACGCCGTGATGCCGAAATCAATATCGCCCGAGGTCGTCGCCACCGCGATCGGCTGCGCCGCGTCGAAGAATTTCAGTTCGATATCGAGCCCTGCTTCGCGGAAATAGCCCTTGTCCTGCGCAATGAATACCGGCGCCGAGGACGACAGCCGCAGCACGCCGATCCTGGCCTTCAGCGCGTCGTCGGCCCGCGCCACGCCGGCCGCCGCCATTGCCAACAGGCCCGCCAGCGCAAGCCGTGCAAACTTCGTCATCCGGTCTCCTCCGCAACGCTTCTATAGCCCTTCGGGCACGCTCTGGTCCCGCCCGATGAAGGCGCCCTGCTGTTTCAACGCTTTGTTGCAACTTTTCAACCGCAATGTCGCGCGGAATCGTGTTGCCCGACAGCGCCAGCGCCGCAGCCAAACCGGCCGCCTCCCCATCGCAAAGCAGGCGCCGGAGACCCGCGCCGCCGACTGGCCGTCATGGGTCATCGAGGCGCAGCGCCCGGCCATCAGCAGATTGTCGATGCCTTCGGGCACCAGCATGCGATACGGCAATTCGTTGAAGCCGCGCGACTCCGGGATCGGCGGGAACTTGAAGATGACGTCTCCGGCGACATGCGATTCCATCGGCCAGCCATTGACGCCGATGGGATCCTCGAATGAAGCGCAGCCGAGCACGTCCTCGCCCGAGAGCATGTAGCCGCCGACCACCCGCCGTGTCTCGCGGATGCCGAGCTGCGGCGGCAGGTCGACGATGTAGGATTTTTCGAAGCCAGGCACCGTGCGCAGGAATTCGAACGCCTGGACCGCCTGACGGCGGCCTTCGATCTCGCCGCGCGTCATCTGGTCCGGTTCAAGCCCGTTGACCGCGGTGCCGTCCTCGCGCGCGAGCTGGGTAAAATTCACCCGCCATTCGATTTGCGAGCGTTGCGGCCGCACGATCGCGGCCTTGCGCGGAAAGCGATGCGTGCCCGCGGCCGCGGCCTTTTCCATCAGCGTCGGGATCGTCCGCCACGCTTCGCCGGCCTTCTCGGGATCGATGCCGTTGAGGCGGAACATCATCGACGGGTAGAGCATGCTGCCGGCATTGTCGCCGATTTCAAGGGTGCGCCCGCCCAGGCCGCGAGATCGCCGTCGCCGGAGCAATCGATGAAGATTCCGGCGCGCACCGCCTGACGCCCGGCCTTGGTCTCGACCATCAGCGCATCGATGCGCCTTTCATCCTGCATCACGACGCCGGCGCCGAGCGCATGAAGAGAGAATGTCGACCTTGTGCGCGGCGAGCAGATCATCGCGCCGCGATCTTGTAGGCCGCGGTGTCGTAGGCCTGCGCAAGGATCTTGCCGAGGATCAGATGCGGCGCGTTGAGCCCGTCGAGCCGGTCGATCCGCTGCGAGCAGATCGGAGGCCACGCCCTGCACCACCCGATGCATCTCGCCATGAACATTGGCATGCAGCCCGCAGAAATTGCGTGACGCCGGCGGCCGGTGCCCATCCCGCCGAGAAAGCCGTAGCGCTCGATCAGCAGCGTGCGCCGGCCGGCCCGCGCGGCGGCGACCGCGGCTGCGATGCCTGCCGGGCCGCCGCCGAGCACGGCGACTTCATATTCGCCGTAGAGCGGAACCTGGCGCGCAGGTTCTTCGATGGTTTTGAGAGGCAAGTGACCGGTACCGGATGACGAGTGCGTGATAATGCCCCGGTCGGGCGAATTTGGCTATCTCGTCGGATGGCCGGGAGCGCGGCGGGATGCGCTGCAGAACAGGATGCCTGATGCGAAACGCGGCGCAAAGATACGCCGCGAGCCGCAGAATCGCGGCGTATAGCGCTCATGACCCCAGCGTTAACCACGAACTGGTTAACGATTGCGCGAAAATGCCGGTCTTAAGGTTAAGCACTGTTTAATGGCACAAGTGCTTGGCTTGTCAGCTAAAAGGGCTGTGGAACCAAGGCCCAGAGCTAATGCGCGGCTAACTATTTAACGAGAATTGTCGAGTTGCAGAGACTTTCTAAAATGTTTCTTCGAACGCAAGCGTCATTGCTGTCACTGGTGGCAGGCATTTTTCTCGTTGCGGCAACGCTGCTTCCAACCAGCGCGAGCGCAGCGGGGTGATTGCCTTTGCAAATCCGGCTGGCGTGGCCTCCAGCGGAAAGCATTGGTACTACCGTTTGGATCGTGTGACCCAGCAAAAATGCTGGTATCTCGGCATGAAGCGATCGACTGTTCGAAGTGTCGCCCTTCAGAGATCTTCCAAACCGCCAGTTGCATCAAAGAGGCTGCCTACCCCGCTTCCGCCGTCGATCGCTGATGCGCAGGCAAGTATCCAGCACACGGTGAATGAAGCCACGGCGCGGAACGAAATCGCTTTGTCCGAGGCGGGCGTCGCCAAAGAGGTCACCTATGAGGATCTCCTGAGGTCGACATTCGGATCTCGCTGGGCAGATCCAGTCGATACGGCGCGTCCGTCCGGTTTCCAATCAGGCCGGCGTACTCTGGCCGTCGCTGGCTTTGAGGCGAGATCCTTCGAAGCCGCCGATCGTCTCGTCGCCAATGCTTCGTCGCCTGCCGATGCCTTGGGAATTCTGCTGGCGTCGGCCGGAAGCGCGCCTGTCCTTCTGGGGCTCTGCGGCAGATTATTCCTTGCTCAGCGCGACCGAGTCGTCCCACTCCGGAATATCCGACCCGCTGCACCTTCCGAATTTTGAAAGCGCTTCAGAAGATCCCACTCACGCGAACGCACGGGGCGACCTGGACGCCTCGGCCGAGCGCGACCTCTATGGGATCCCATCCGCCACGCTTGCAGTTCGACCACGTGTCGCAGGCGGCGCGGGCTTCGTAGCCACGCCCCAACGCCGCTGTTCACGCCCGGCAGAATCGCCCCTCGATATCAACCAACGCTGCGCGATGAACCGCAGCGCCTGGCTGGAGACGGCAGTCGAGCGATCGATCGAGATTGTTGCCGGAAATAGTTAGTTACGTAAAAGGAGAAGCGACTCATGAATACCATGAAGCAAGATCAGAACGACGGCCGGTTGACGGACCTCGCCAAGCTCGAATCGGATATCGCGGCGGCTATGCCGGAGGCGCGCGCCGTTACCGTCGATCAAGGCGCCACCGGTGCAAACCGGGCCGATGCCGGACTACGTCGAGCATCAAGACGGCGTTCCGCGCGTGGGAGCGCTCAGTGCCGGAGGCCGTGGTGCGCGACTATGAAGCCGCAGCCAAGGAAATCGAGGCGATGGGAGCCGAAATGATCGAGGCGGCACGGAAGTGCGAGGCGATGACCGCCGAAGTGCATCTGGCCATTGCTTACATGCACGAAACCGCTGCGGCCTATCGTGAGGATGCCAAAAGGATTTTCAAGCGCATCGAGGGATTGCTCGTTCTTGACCGAGCATGTTCGCCAAACCTGCGAGGCCCTCGAGCACAAGATCGAAAGCAGCCAGACCGCCTGAGATATTTCGGCGATCTGGTCGCATTCGAGTCGCCTGGCGGCCGAAGGTCCCTGCCTCTTACGGCCTGACGGCATACACGTCCCGGCCTCTATTGAGGACAGCGCTCAGGTCCCGACCTGTAGCGGCGAGGTGAGCTTGCGCAACGCCGCGATCACCGAGAGCGCGGTAATTCGGCCCGTTTTCGGGTTTTCCGAGGGATGTTCTCGATCGACATCGTGAACGAGGCCGAGTCGGACTCGACCTTGATCTGATGGCAGTTACGGCTCACTCGACGGATCGGCCCAGATTTCGATGGTCGTGCGGTCGGGGCCGATGCCCGCCAGCGACAACGCCGCCACGACGTTGACATTGGCCGGAAATGCCGCGGCGGCGTCCCGCGCCGACCCTTTGAATACACATAGCGCGGATGTCAGCCCATCCAGAGATTCGCTTCTCGATCAGGTAAGGCGCGCCGGCGAGACCCGTCGGCGGCTTGCGGGTGACCATCTGCACCGAGTTGATGGTGCCTTCGGCAGCGGCTGAAACCGCGTCGAAACCGATCAAGGCGCCGGTCGGCACGATGATCTGGCCGCCTCGGGCGCGAGCGAGATCGACGAGTTCGGGACGAGGCAGCAGCGCACTGGCGCTGAGAACCATGACCTGCTTGCCGGCGCTCAGCATCGGCCGGCATATCTGATCGAGGATCGCCGCCGGCGCACATTCGACGACAAGGTCGGCATGGTCGGGCAGATCGTCGAGCGAGACCAGCGGACAGGCGATGCCTTCGCGGTCAAGCCAGCCTTGCGCCTTGGCTTGATCCCTTGCAGCGACGCCTGCGAGAGCGAGGCCCGGCATCCCCTGAGCAAGCTTGCGCGCCAGGGTTTTTCCGATCTCGCCCAGCCCGGCAATGGCAATACGCTTGGAAGGCAAATTCTGCTCCTGTCGTGGGGACACCGCGAAATACAGCGAGACGCTGTCCGCTTCGATCGTAGCGAAACTTTATCCGCTCGGCACGCCCCAGTTCGCCGCGCGCTTTTCGGCGAACGACGCCAGTCCCTCCGACGCCTCATTGGTCTGCCGCCTGTCCGAGTGCATCCGCACCAGCCGCGCATAGGCGTCGTCGTCGACACTCATTCCGCCGAACGAGCTTTCCAACGCAAGCGCCTTGGTCTCGGCCATGGCTTGCGGGACCGTTGGCGAGCAACTGCTCCACGCACTTTTGCACCCGCGGCTTCCAGCTCGGCCAGCGGCACCACTTCGTGCACCAAGCCGATGCGGCGGGCATCAGCAGCGCCAAAACGTTCGCCGGTCAACGCGTAGCGGCGAACCTGCCTGACGCCGATCGCGTCACAGAGTTGCGGGATGATGATGGCCGCCGTCAGTCCCCAGCGCACTTCGGTGATCGAGAACAGCGCATTGTCGGCGGCGATCACGACGTCGCAGGCGGAGATCACGCCGGTGCCGCCGCCGAAACAGCCGCCCTGCACCAGCGCCACCGTCGGGATCGGCAACGTATTCAGCCGCTGCACCGCCTCGGACGTGGCACGCGACACCGCTTCGTTTTCTGTCGCCGACTTCGGCCGCACGCCGTTGATCCATTTCAGATCGGCGCCGGCCTGGAAATGCTTGCCATTGCCCTTGAGGACGACGACGCGGAGGTTCGGCTTCCTGCCGAGTTCATCCATCGCCGCGAGCACGCCGTTGATGAGCCCGGCGTCATAGGCATTGTTCACCTCGGGACGATTCAGCGTGACGGTAGCGACACCGCGCCCGTCGAGATTCCACAAAACCGGATTGGCAGTCATCAGCGGCCCCTTTGTTCGGCATTTTGTTATGCCGGACAATAGGCACGGATCGCAAGCGCTGTGACGGTCACGCCGAATTATCTGCGGCTGCGCCGCTGCATCATATCGGACCTGTCGGCTAAGGAGGTCCGCCGCGGGCCGATCGCCTCGAATTGGGCTTTCTGCTCGTCGTTCAACGTCGCATAGAACCGATCGAGCGCCGTACGCACCTGCTTGACCGCCTGCAGCATGGTGTCGAGCCGCTTGCCGGCAGCGGCGAGCCGCGCCGGCGGCGTGAGTTCGTCGTCGGCCCGGCACGATAGCGCTCAGCATGTCGGCGGCCTTGGCGCTTGCCTCCTGCAGCGCGGCAAGGTCCGCACGTTGCGCATCGGTCGGGCGCAGCCGCGCCTCGATCTCGTCAGCCGGCCATTTCAGGGCCGACGGCTCTGTCATGTCGCAGGCCCGCGCCAACGACCTGTTGCCGCGCCTTCTGGTTTTGCTCTCTTGATCCTCGGCGACAGCATTCAGTCGCGCTTTCTGCTCGTCGTTCACGAGGCCGTAGAACTTGTCCAGCGGCGGTTGCACGGTCGCGACACCGGCAATCATCGCCTCGATGCGCTGCTGCATCGAGGCGAGCCGGCCGGACGCCGTCAGCGCCAATCGTCGTCGGACACGCCGCCTTGATCTTTTGCGCCGCGGTGACCGATGCATTGGCGAGGTCGTCGAGGGCCGCGCGTTGCACCTCGGTGGGATCGATCACCTGCGCGATCAGGTCGATCGGGAGGCCGGCGATTTCACGGCTGTCCTCGCCGCACAGCAGCGTCAGCCGGTCCGGGTGCGGAGCGCCGCGCGGCGGCAGAGTAGCCGGTAAGGCCCTCGTAGTCGTAAGGCCCGAACAAGCCGGCATAAATGTCGTCGTAGCCATAGTACCAGAACGGGGCGCCGGCGCGCGGTCCCCACAGCGCATAATCATAGATGTCGAAATAGGCGAACGGCCAGAACAGCGGTCCGACCCAGCCGTATCCGCCATTGCCGTGCCGCCACCATCCGCCGCCTCTCGACCGACCATATTGCCAGCCCGCGAGCGCCGCGCCCGCGGTAACTCTGGCCCGCGTGCCGGGACTGTGCAGCGCAGCGGTATGGCGATAGCTGCGGGCGAGTGCGCGCGCGTTCAGCGGACGGCCGCCGCCTGCGAAATTCATGCGGTGCGCGGAGAACGAACGATGTGCGGAGAATGAACGGTGATGCGATCTGCCGTGAAAATGGCCGCCGCCATGATGCCGGCCGCCGAAATGGTGGCCCATGACCGTGACCACCGCCATCGATGACCACCGCCAGCTGATGACCGCCGCCGCGGCCACCGCCGTGACCGCCTCCATGGCCGCCTTTCGCGATCGCAAAGTCCGCCACGGACAGCGCCGTTGCAAAGACAATGGCGGCAATTCCCAGTCCGAATTTTGACATGGCGCGTCCCTTCGCTGCATCCCATCATCGCTGGCGTGCACGAGCTTGACGGCACGCTGATGAACGTTGACTGAACGCCGGGGTTCCCGCGCCACCAAGGCCGCGCCCTCCGCAACCCGCCCTGTGCCGCGGACCGGTTGCGTCAGAACAACGCTTGTGAAACCTAATCGGGACGATCATTCTCTCCAGCAGGACTTCCTTCACATGCGGATATGCGTTTTCCGGTGCGGGCGCCGTCGGCAGCCATTTTGCGGTGCGGCTCGCGCTGGCAGGGCATGATGTTTCCTGCGTGATGCGGGGCGCGCATCTCGATGCGGTGAAGGCCAACGGCCTCGACGCTGCGCGTTGGAGACGCCGAGTTCAAGGCCAAGGTCAGAGCATCTGACGATCCCGCCACGCTTGGACCGCAGGATGTCGTCATCTGCACGCTGAAGGCGACCGGCCTGCCCAGTCTCGCTGACCGGCATTGCAGCCGCTGCTCGGCGAGGACACCGCCGTGGTGTTTGCGCAGAACGGCATTCCCTGGTGGTACGATATCGGGCTTTCCGCCAAAACATCCGCCCGTTCCGGATCCTGGCCTTCCTCGATCCCGGCGGTCGCCTGCGCGCGGCGATCCCGAAAGAGCGGATCGTCGGCGGCGTGGTGTTTTCGTCCAACGAAGTCATCGCACCCGGCGTAGCGGCGAACTTGTCGCCCGAGCGCAACCGGCTCCTGATCGGCGAATGCGACGACCGCGCCGAGCGAGCGTATCGCGCGGCTGCGTGCTGCGCTGAACGAGGCCGCGATCGAGTCTCCCGGGCTCACTGAGATCAGGAGACGATCTGGTCAAAACTCCTGACCAACATGTCGATGTCGGTGCTGTGCCTGTTGACCGGGCAGACCGCGCGCGCCGTCCGCGACGATCCGGCGCTCGCCGATGTCGTGCCGCGTCTGCTCGACGAGGCCAACAGCGTTGCGCAAAGCTGTTTCCCGGAGGTCAAGCGCGTCACCCGCACCGGCCCCGCGCCGGACCACAAGCCGTCGATCCTGCAGGATTACGAACTCGGCCGCGCCATGGAGATAGACGTGCTGGTGCGCGCGCCCGCCGCATTCGCGCGCGGCCGGACTTCCGACACCGATGCTCGACCTGATGGCAGCGCTGGCGATCCGGCAGGCGCGGGACAAGGGACTCTACAAGAGCTGAAGAAGCAAGCGCTGGACATTGATCGAAGGGAGGCTGCATCATGCACGTCAAAGGCAAGGTCTGCGTCGTAACAGGGGCTGCGAGCGGCATCGGCGAAGCGGTGGCGCGCGCCTATGCGGAGGCCGGCGCGCGCGGCGTCGTCGTTGCCGACCTGAAAACCTCGCGCGACAGGCTGGCGAAGGTCGCGGGCGACATCGACGGCCTCGCCGTAACCGGCGACGTAGGGCTTGAAGAAGACATCAAGGCGCTGATCGCCGCGGCCGAGGACAAATACGGCCCGGTCGACGTGTTCTTCTCCAACGCCGGCCTCTCGCGCAAGGGACAGGAGAGCGCCTCCGACGCCGACTGGGACGTGAGCTGGCGGGTGCATGTCATGAGCCATGTGTTCGCGGCGCGCGCGCTGGTGCCCGGCATGCTGCGCGCGCGGATCCGGCTATCTCCTGAACACGGCGTCCGCGGCTGGCCTGCTGGCATCACTGAACTCGATGCCCTACGGCGTCACCAAGAACGCGGCGGTGGCGCTCGCCGAGCATCTCGCCATTCAATATGGCGACCGCGGCATCCGCGTGTCCGTGCTGTGCCCGCAATCGGTGCAGACCGGCATGACCACGCCCGGCCCGAGCGCGGCGAGGGTCGACGGCGTGCTGCAGCCGCCGGAAGTGGCGCGCATGGTGATCGAGGCGATGGAGGCCGAACGCTTTCTGATCCTGTCGCACCCGCAGGTCGCGGAATACATGCAGCGCAAGGCCTCCAGCCGCGACCGCTGGCTGACCGGCATGCGGCGGCTGCGCGACAAGATCTACGGCGCGCCGACGTCAGCCTGATATTTTGGGCGCGAACGGCTGCAGCATACCGGTGTAGTTCTTCGCGCCCGGCGACGCGTAAGAACCGCGCCGCGACGTCGTGAGCTTCAGGCCGGCCAGCGCCTCGGCCTGCTTCACCGCGGCCGCCACGCCATCGACGACAGGCACGCCGAACTTTCTGCGACAGCTTCTGCGCGAGATCGGCCATGCCCGCGCAGCCCAGCACGATCGCCTCCGCGCCCTTGTCGAGCGCGCGCGCAATCTCGGCTTCCAGTTTCTCCTCGGCGCCCGAGCCGGGCTTTTCGAGATCGAGCACCGCGACGTTGCAGGCGGTGACCTGTGCCCTCTCGGCAAAGCCATAGCGGCGCACCAGCTCTTCCAGCGGCACGATCGAGCGCGGCAGCGTGGTGACGACGGCGATGCGTTTTGCGATCTGCCCCGCGGTCACCAGCGCCGCCTCGCAAATGCCGACCACCGGGAAGCGCGCCGCCGGTGCGTGCGGCGTCGAGCCCGGTGTCGTCGAAACAGGCGATGATCGCTGCATCGGCATCCGGCGCGCTTCGACAGCGCCTGGATCAGGCCGGGCACGGCGAAGGCCTCGTCGTAGTAGCCCTCGATCGAGACCGGGCCCATCGACGACGTCACGGCCGATATTCTCGGTGCCGGGCGCAGCGACGGCGCGCGCAGCAGCGCCGATTGTCTCGGTCATCGAGGCAGTTGTGTTCGGATTGACGATCAGGATTTTTGTCATGGACGCATCGTAATGCGTATCGCGCGTACGGCGCAACTCCATCATCCGTCGTCCCGGACAAGCGAAGCGCGATCCGGGACCCATAACCACAGCATTGTAGTTGTTTGGGCAAGTGGCTAACACGGAGCATTAGAATGACCGCCGCGGCGTATGGGTCCCTGCGTGCCGCAGGGACGACATCGAGAGCTAGCCGGCTATCCCATCCACCCATGCCGCGAAGGCATCCAGCGCCTCGGCCAATCACCTCGCGATCGTTCCGCCCCGAACTCTTCAGCACATGAAAGGAATGATCGGCGCCATCAAGCAGATCGCAGCGCTTCGCGCGCGATCCCAGGTCTTTTGACGACAGGCTCAAGCAGGCTCAGCTCAGCCAGCGCATCGCGCGTGCCCTGCAGGAACAGCATCGGGATTTTGACGTCTGCGAGATGCTTGGCGCTGATCGCTGGAAGGCTTTCCGGCCGGATGCAGCGGAAAGCCCAGAAACGCCAGTCCGCCAACGCCGGGCAAGGGCGAAAGCGCCTGCGCCTGCGACGTCATCCGCCCGCCGAACGATCTGCCACCCGCGATCAGCGGCAGCGAGGGACAGCACCGCCCGGCTTCCGCCACCGCCGGCGCGGACGCGCGGCATGCGCCACCGCCGGCGCATCGGGCCGCTTGCTGCCTTTTTCCATATAGGCAAATTGATAGCGCAGCGTCGCAATTCCGCGCTCGCCGAGACCGGCGGCAATCGTTTCCATCGACGAATGAGTCATTCCCGCGCCGGCCCCATGCGCGAACACGTAACACGCGCGCGCCTGCTGCGGCCGGATCAGCAAGCGCGGACACCGTCTCACCGGAACCGGACCTCAATTCGGAGCGATTGCGCGCTAACGGCTGCTTTCATCTGATCCGACGAGCATCCATTGCCATGACCGCAACACTATACTGGAAACAGGCCCGGCGAGCCAAACCGGCCAGGAACACTTTCGCAAGCGAGAGTAGCGAAAGCAACATCCCGGCCGTGGCCGAAAGCAGCCACCCGGCCGGAAAGGTCATGGCAGAACGGGCATCAGGCAGCGGCGAGGAAGTCCCGCTTCAGCCCCATCTGCTCGACAAACGGCTTTTCGTCCGCCAGCGCCCGCTGGAATGCAGGGGTTGCCGCGATCTCGCGCAGATATCTCGCGAGCTTCGGATACCGGCCGGCGTCGATCTCAAAGCCGAGATATTGATAGACGATAAAGTTCGACACGATTGCGATGTCGGCCAGCGTCATGGCGTCGCCAACCAGGAATTTCCCCGTGATCTGCCCGTCGAGATAGCCAAGGATTTTCGGCTGCACGTTCGTCAGAACGTCGTCGACCACCGCCTTGTCGGTCGGGACGTTGCGAATGTTCGGGTCCGACGACCGTCTGGAAGAACAGCGGATGCACCGGCATGCCGATAGATGGTGCCGCCGGCGTAGGCGTCGAACCACAGCACGCGGGCGTAGTCCCTGATGTCTTCGGGGAGGATTGGACGGCGCGGGCTGCTTCCTGTCGAGGTACAGGCAGATGGCGGTCAGATCCGCCAGCGTGAAGTCGCCGTCCTGCATGACGGGAATCAGCCCGGTCGGACTGAGCGTGCTCCAGTTGGAGGGCGGGTTGCCGGGAATGACCGGGATCACCACTTCGAATCTGTAGTCGATCTTCTTGAGGATCGCGGTGACGATCGCCTTTCTTGTGTGGACGGAAAGCGGAACGCCGTGAATCGTAAGCATGTTCACTCCTGTTGAGGTTGGCCGCTGGCCGGAATTCGGCACAGCAGTTCTGGTGGCCGGAAGCGCGCACGCGTCCGGATTGGGTGGTTCTGGGAAAACGAAGAGAAAGCTAGGCGGCGGGCCGGATCGGGAACTGGATTTCCACCAGCGCCCCATCAAAACCGGGTGGCCCGGTAATGGGCTCCAGGAACACTTCGCGGCACGGCCCGGCGATCTGGTAGTTGTTGGCTTCGATCCAGGTGCCGACCGCGCCGAATGAAGTGTGGCTTTCCATGTTGGTGCCCGGCCGGACGAGGGTCGCCATGGTTTCCACCGCGGGAAGTTCGCTGGCGCGCAGCAGATAATCGCCGGTCAGGCGTACGCCGGCGTTCGAAGGCCGGGTCAACGAAAGCCGATCTCGAGATCGAGCTTCTCGTCGTCGTGATCGTTGCGCGCGACCACGACCAGCTTGTCACGCAGCGCCGGCCTGATCTGCCGCGCGCCGTCCTCGGCGACGAGGCGGACCATGCGGACCACCTCGTCCATGTCGGCGCACGAACATTGCAGCGACAGAAACGGCGTCGGCTCGACCGATTTGAGGATGACGTCGAAGCCTTCCGGTCCCGCCATGCCGGTCGATCTGCGCGATGCGGGATTCGATATGCCGCAACCGCGTCTCCTCCTCGCGCAGCGAACGCTCCACCTCCGCCCGCTTCAGGGTGAGCATGGCGCGCAGCTCGGTTGGCAGAGATCCTGTCCTTCGAGCAGCGGCCCGATCTGCTCCAGCGACAGGCCGAGTTCCTTCAGGGCAAGAATGCCGTTCAGCCGCGGCAATTGCCGGATGCTGTAGTAGCGATAGCCGGTCTGGGCATCGATATGGGCGGGCTGCAGCAGTCCGAGTTGGTCGTAGAACCGCAACTGCCTGCCCGAGACCTGCGCGATCTGGGCGAATTCACCGATCCGGAACATCAGAACTCTCCTCATGCTTTGCGATGAAGGCTTGCAGGTCGCGGGTCACGCGATCGCGCTCGGTCGAGCACGATGCCGTGCGAGGCATCAGGATATTCGATCAGCCTCGACTGGGCGATGCCCTCCGGCGGTCGCCTTCCCGATCGCAAACGGCACCGGAATATCCGCCGTGCCGTGCAGCACCAGGGTCGGCACCTTGACAGCGGCGAGTTCGGGGCGGAAATCGGTTTTGGCGAAGGCATCGACGCAAGCCGCCGTCGCGGCGACACTCGGCCTGCATCGCCATCGCAAGCGTCGAGATCGATCATCTCCTGCGTCACCGCATTGGTCGCCGGCCGCTTGGCGTCGAGGAACACGTCCCGGAGCAGGCCGCGCGAGATAGGCCTTGCGATCGCCTTGCACGCCCTGCTTGATGCCGTCGAACACGGCGCCGTCGATCCCGACCGGATTGTTCTCCGTCTTCAGCAGATAATGCGCGGCCGCGCCGACAAGCGCCGGCCTTCGCGACGTTGCGGCCGTTATGCCGCGAGAAATAGCGCACCACCTCTCCGCCGCCCATCGAGTAGCCGACGAGCGTCGCGTCGCGCACGCCCGTCTGCTCGATCACATCGGCGAGATCGTCGGCAAAAGTATCGAAATCGTAACCGCCGGCTGGCTTGTCCGAGCGGCCGAACCCGCGGCGGTCATAGGTGACGACGCGGAAGCCGGCCTTGAAAGCTGCGCAGCCTGATGGTCCCAGACATCGGCATTCAGCGGCCAGGCGTGGGTCATCACGACGGCGCGGCCGGCGCCCCGGTATCCTTGACGAAAAGGCTCGGTGCCGTCCCTGGTCTTGATCTCGACGGTACGGCCCACGGCCTGCAGGCAGACTGCGGCAAGGCGGCGGCGGCGGACAGTGGCGGCAAGGGCGCCAAGGGAAGATGAAGGAAGGTACGACGGGTGGTCATGGGCAGGCTCCTCTGTTTCGAGGAGCGCGTTATGCGGGTTTGACGCAACGTCAAAGTCGAGCGGCTTTTTCATACGTGCCGGCCGTCATAAAACTGGCAATGGAATTCCCGGGCATGGTTCGCGGCGAAACCCTGGAAACAAATCGATGCGGGATTTCCGAGCGCCTTAAAATCCCGCGATCGAGGAAATCATGCTCGGGCCGACCTGCCGGATTTATGGACAGACCGATGACGCCACTATAAGATGGTATGATACTGAACCGCACGCCGAGGATGATTCGCTTATCCGGCGCTTTTGATAACAGACGAATATTGCGCGCCAACAGCGCGGTTTGAGAAGGGCGGCCATGCGTTGCAAGACGATTGCAAAGATTGTTGATCGCGCATTGGTCGATCGGCGCTGGCATCGCCTACAGCCGTCTTCAAGGACGATATCAGCCGCCTCGTGGACAGGATCTTCACGTCAAGATCGCGGAGTATCCGCAACCAGAAGAAGACCGTCTGGCTCGACCAGGGCATCAGCAAGGAAAACTGAGCTGGTTCTATCACGCCGATCAGGGAACGCGGACCTTCGGCTTTCCCTATGAATGGTTCGATGGCGCTGGAGCAGCCGACGATTCCGTGGCTGATGTTCACCAAGGTCGACGTCTTCAGCGACACCGCCTATCTCGACCGCTACGGCTTCATCCCGGACACCATCATCCCCGGCAAGAAGGCGCTGCCGATCGGCTTCGCACAGGGCGGTCCGATGCTGGACCCGACGGGCGCGCCGTGGAAGAACCCGCGCACCAAGCGGGACATGACCGGCGTCGGCCTGACCTGCGCGGCCTGTCACACCGGGCAGCTTCACCTACAAGGACACCGCGGTCGTCATCGACGGCGGGCCGGCGCTCACCGATCTCTTCACAGATGAAGCAGGGCATGGGCGTCTCGCTGGTGCTGACGCGCTTACTGCCCGGCCGATTCAACCGCTTCGCCGAGACGCATCCTGGGACCGGACTCCACGGTCGACGACCGCGAGGCGCTGAAGAGACCAGCTCGACCAGGTTCTGCAAGCAGTACAAGCGAGGTCAGGACCTGGAAGAGCGCGTCGCCTCCCAGAGCATCCTGGAAGGTTACGGACGGCTCGACGCGCTCAACCGGATCGGCAACCAGGTGTTTTCAATCGACCTGAACAAGCCGGAAAACTACGCCGGCTCCTCCGCGCCGGTGCATTACCCGCGGATCTGGAACACGCCGTGGTTCGACTGGGTGCAGTATAACGGCTCCATCATGCAGCCGATGGTGCGCAACGCCGGCGAATCGCTCGGCGTGTCGGCGGAGCTCAATCTGACCGACCCGTCGAAGGGCCTTCTACAAATCGAGCGTCGACGTAAAGTCGCTCGTACGAGATGGAGCAGATGATCAAGGGCGACAACGCCGCCGAACGCGAAGGACGGGTTCTCGGGCCTGAAATCTCCGAAATGGCCGGACGATATTCTGCCGCCGATCGACCAGAAGCTGGCGGCGCAGGGCGCGCGAACTCTACAAGACCCATTGCCAGGAATGTCACCGGCCGCCGGTCACGAGCGAGGCGTTCTACGATTTCAACAACAAGGACTGGTGGACCGAGAACCAGGCCGGCGAAGCGATCCTCAAGGTCGAAAACATTCCGATCTCGCATATCGGAACCGATCCCGCGCAGGCGGCAGACATGCGGCAGCCGAACGGTCGCGGTTCCCGCAAATCTCGGCATCAAGAGCAGCAGCTTCGCGTTCGCGCTCGGCGAGCTGGTCGCAGAAAACCGTCGATTACATCTACGACCAGAAGAAGCCGCCGGTGAGCCGCCGCGGACCGGAAGCGGATCGACGGAAATATGCCGAACGAGCTGCGGAGGCGAGCTGGCCTACAAGGTTCGTCCGCTCAACGGCGTCTGGGCGACGCCGCCCTATCTTCACAACGGTTCGGTGCCGACCAGTCGAGCATCTGCTGGGGCCGCCTGAAGACCGGCCGACAAAAGTTCTATCTCGGCAACCGCGAATACGATCCCGTGAAGCTCGGTTACAAGTCCGACAAGATCGACCAACGGGTTTCGAATTCAAGACTTCCATCCGCGGAAACTCGAATACCGGGGCCACGAATTCAGGAAGGACTACAGCAAGGACAAGGAGATCAAGGCGTCATCGGACCGGCCGCTGTCGCCCGGACGACCGAAAGGCGCTGATCGAATACCTCAAGACGCTGTAGGAGCTTTCGGCGCCCGGCGATCACTCGGACCCGCGTGTGCGGGCGCATGTCAGGCCCGCGTCACCGCGGGGACAGGATCGATGCCGGACGCAATTGACCGCCAGCGCGCTTTGCGCTGTTCTAGCCCGGCATGATCGCGAGCGAATGAAGGCGCCGCCGGCAAGAGCGGCGCCTGCTCGCGACTGGAAGCGCATTCACCAGGGAAAACCACGATGCCGGCCGCCAGGACCAGCCCCTCAACGTGCGCCGGAAGTCGCGTAGCCTTCGACGCCGTCGTTGTCGGCGCGGGCTTTGCCGGCATGTACATGCTGCACCGCCTGCGCGGGCTCGGCTTCACCGCGCGCGTGTTACGAAGCCGGCGGCGGCGTCGGCGGCACCTGGTACTGGAACCGCTATCCGGGCGCGCGCTGCGACGTCGAAAGCATGCAATATTCCTTCTCGTTCTCCGAAGAGCTGGACCAGCAATGGAACTGGTCGGAGAAGTACGCGCCGCAGCCGGAGATCCTAGCTACGCCAACCACGTCGCCGACCGCTTCGACCTGCGCCGGCAGATCCGTGTTCGACACCCGCGTCACCGCGGCGACGTTCGACGAGGCCACCGAAATGCTGGCTGCATCGAGACCGATCGCGGCGACAGCGTCATCGGCCAAATTCTGCATCATGGCGGTCGGCTGCCTGTCGGCGCCGAACCAGTCCGCCTTCAAGGGCATGCGAGGATTTCCGCGGGCCCGATCTATCACACCGGCGAATGGCCGCATGAAGGCGTCGACTTCACCGGCCTGCGCGTCGGCGTCATCGGCACCGGCTCGTCGGCGATCCAGTCGATCCCGATCATCGCGCAGCAGGCATCCGCAGCTGACGGTGTTCCAGCGCACCGCGACCTGCATCGGTGCCGGCCTGGAACGAAAAGCTGACGCCGGAATATCGCGAACGCGATCAAGGCGCGACTATCCGGCGCCTGCGCGCAGGCGCGCGCACGGCCGACCGGCTTCTATTTCCCGTTCAACATGAAGCCGGCGCTGGAGGCCACGCGCGGAGGAGCGCGAGCGGCAATATGAGGAGGCGTGGCAGCGCGGCGGGCTTGCCTTTCCTCGGCGCCTATGGCGACCTGCTGTTCGAGAAGGCCGGCCAACGACACCATCGCCGAGTTCGCGCGCCGGAAGATCCGCGGCATCGTCAAGGATCCGGCCACCGCCGAGCTGCTGTGCCCGGACAACGTGTTCGGCTGCAAGCGGCTCTGTGCGTCGATACCGGCTATTTCGAGACCTACAATTTGCCGCATGTAAAACTGGTCGACGTGTCGAAGACGCCGATCGAGCGCTTCACGGCCGAGCGGCATCGAGGTGAACGGCGTCGAGTATCCGCTCGACGCGATCGTCTGCGCGACCGGCTTTGCGGCCATGACCGGCTCGTTCGACAGGATCGCGATCACCGGCCGCGACGGCAGACCGCTGGCCGAGAAATGGCGCGCGGGCCCTCCGCGCCTATCTCGGCGTCGCGTCGGCGGGCTTTCCGAATCTCTTCACGATCACCGGCCCGGGCAGTCCGTCGGTGCTGGCGAGCATGATCCAGGCGATCGAGCAGCATGTCGACTGGCTGGCCGACTGCATCGGCCACATGCGCGACATCGGCGCGGCGACCATCGAGCCGATCGCAGGACGACGAGGACGCCTGGGTCGAGCACGTCAACGAGGTCTCCGAAGGTCTCGCTGCGCTCGACCTGCAGCTCCTGGTATGTCGGCACCAACATCCCGGGACGCCCGCGCGTTTTCATGCCCTATATCGGCGGCTTCCCGGTCTATGTGCAGAAAGTGCAACGAGGTCATGAGCAACGGCTTCGAGGGCTTCGTCATGGAAGGCGCCGATATCGGCAACGAGGCGCCGCTTGTGCGCTCTCACCGAGCGATGGCGCGTACCGCTCGACATCCAGTGATCTCGCCCGCCGCAGTCGCCGCCCGGCGCGCGTGCCTGTCGTGTGAAGGCGGGAGATCTTTGTCTCGGTGGAAGGACCAGCGAGGGCCCGACATTACGCCGTGATGGGGGCCGACCTGCAAAGAACATCATTGCAAAGAGGGCGAAGCTGAACCTATGGTGCCGGCGATGTTCCACGCGAGGGCCACCCATGATTACCTCGCTCGATCCGTCATCGGCCAGATCATTCCGCTGCTGCCGCTGCGCGATCCCACCAACATGACGCCGCAGAGCGCCCGCGATGCGCTCAGCGCGCTGGCAGCGTCGCGCGCGGCGGTCCCGCCGCCCCCGGTGATGAGCGCGGAAGACATCAAGGTGAAGGGCGCGGCCGGCTTCCTTGCGGCGCGGGTCTACCGAAACACAAACGACAAATCGCCGACGGTGGTGTTTTCCATGGCGGCGGCTGGGTTGCCGGCGATCTCGACACCCATGACCGGCAGGCGCGCCTTCTCGCCATCGAGACCGGCGCCGTCGTGGTCTCGGTCGATTATCGCCGCCCGCCCGAGGTGCGCTTTCCGGCGCCTTCGAGGATGCCTTCGCGGCCACCGGGACGTCATCGCACGCATCGCCGAATTCGGCGGTGATGTCGCGCGCGTCGGCGTCGCCGGCGACAGCGCGGGCGGCAATCTGGCAGCCACCACCGCCATCGCCTGTCGCGACGCCGGCATCAAGCTGTCGGCGCAATTGCTGGTCTATCCCGTCACCGACGTCGCCGGAATTTCGCGGATCACAAAGAAAACGCGCGCTTCCCTCGCGCGGCGGAGAACGCGGAGGGCTATTTCCTCCCGCGCCGTGATGGAATGGTTTTGTGGCCATTACCTCGCCGACACCGCAGATGGCACCGACTGGCGCGTGTCAGCCGCTGCGCGCCAAAAATCTCGCCGGTCTCGCGCCCGGCGGTGGTCGCGACTAGCCTGGTTCGATCCGCTCGCGCGACGAGGGCAAGGCGTATGCGCGACGCGCCCTGAAGGCCGCCGGCGTTCCGACCAGCTATTACGACGGCCTCGGCCTGATCCACGGCTATTTCGGCCTCAGCGAAGCCTCCGAGACCGCCAGGCGCGAAGCGCAACGGGCGCGGGCGGATTTCAAGACGCTGCTGGAAAGGGAGCGTGAGCATCGGTGTCGCCATGAGCGGCTCGGCAGGGCTCGAGATGAATTCCGACCAGCGCGGCACTGACCTCGTTCGGTCGCTCCTGCTGAGTCCAGTGGCCACAACCGGGAAGCATCTGGATCTTGCGCAGGCCGGGAACGAAGGCCTTCATGTTTGCGAGCAGCTGGTCCGTGCCGGGGAAGACGACCACGAAGTCGCGATCGCCCGCGATGTAGAGCGCCGGCACCGTCACCTGCAGGCCCGCCATCGCGCCCGTGATCTCCCAGTTGCGATCGATGTTGCGATAGTAGTTGAGCGCTCCGCGAAAACCGCTGCGCCTGAAACTCCTCGCCGTAAAAGTCGACGTCGCTTTCGCTGATCCATGATGGCAGCGTTGCCGGCGCGCCGGGACCTTGCAGGAATCCGCCGCCCTTCGGCACCATGCCGAGGTTAGGCGCAGGCCCGCAGCAGCGGCGGCCGCGCGGGCCGCGGCCACGCCATCGCCGGACGCCCCGAACAGCATGTTGCGAATGGTCGCGCGCGGATCGCGCCCCAAGCTCCGCCTCCGCGGCGCCCTGCTCCTGGAAATAGAGCTGATAGAATTGCGCATTCTCGGTGCGGGGCATGAGACTGGTCGGTGGCGCCTTGCCGCGCGGCCGGAACGGCACGCTGAGCGCTGCGACCGCCCTGAAGCGGTCGGGCCGCGTGAGCGCGGCCTGCCAGGCGACGCTTGCGCCCCAGTCATGACCGACGATGACGGCGGACGCCGCGCCCAGGGCATCGAGGAATGCCGACCATGTCGCCTGACGAGATGCAGGATCGTGTATTGGTCGATCCCTTGCGGCGCGTCACTCTTGCCGTAGCCGCGCAGGTCGGGGGCGACAACGCGGAAGCCGGCGGCAGCAAGGGCGTCGATCTGATGCCGCCAGGAGAACCAGGATTCAGGAAAGCCGTGCACCAGCAGCACCAGCGGCCCGTCGCCCTGCTCGGCAATGTTGATGTGGATCCCGTTGCATTCGATGATCCGTTGCGTTGCCTTGCTCATTTTTCCATCTCGCTCGAAGTTGCCGCAAATGCCTTTGATGCGAGCGTCAGGGCAGCCGCCATGCGAGCGGCGCTCAGTGCCGCGGCCAGTAGCTGGCGTCTGTTCATGATCTGCCATCCTTTACATCGACGTTCGTTCTGGTACGATCCGGTACCAAGACAATTCGCTATATGGTACCAGATAGTACCAAGTCAAGTGAGAAAAATGCAGTCGATGAGTCCAAGGATGAAGGCGCGCGAGGAGGAAGCCGGTGGGACCGCGGTCCGGAAGCGGATCCTCGGCGCGGCCCTTTCGGCGTTCATGGAGGGCGGCTATGCGCAGACCAGCACGCTGGAGATTGCGACGCGCGCGCGGGTTTCAGAAACGGGAGCTTTACGCGCTGTTCGGCAACAAGGAAGCGATGCTCGTCGCATGCATCACCGAGCGCGCCCAGCGGCTGAAAGCACCGACCGATCTCCGAGCTGCGCGACAGAGAAACTTCTGGCCGAAGGTGCTCACCGCTTTTGGAACCAGGCTTCTGACGGAAACGACCGATCCGGTCGTCGTCGCCGTGTTCCGGCTGGCGATATCCGAAACCGTGCACGCCCCAAAGGTCGCGCAAGCCCTGGACTCGATTGCCCGCAAGCCCACGCGCGATGCTTTGCGAGCGATCATGGCAAACGCCAAGTCAGCCGGGCTTGTCCGCTGGCGATCCCGACGCGATGACCGAAAAATTTTGGGCCTGCTCTGGGGCGACCTGATGACCGGCCTGCTGCTTCAGGCGGCCGATCGCCCGAGCGCCGCCGAGATCGCGCGACGGGCGCGGGACACAACGACGGCGTTGCTGCAGATCTATCCGGAGCCCGGTTAGGCCGGCCTCGGCACCGGCAATCTCATCGCTGGCACTCGAGCAGGATGGAAATTGGCGATCCCGGCATGACTCGAACATGCGACCTACGGTTTAGGAAACCGTCGCTCTATCCGGCTGAGCTACGGGACCGCGGACCCGCTGGGTAGGCGGGTGCTTGACCGCTTCATACCAAAGCGGGCGCGGCATCGCCAGCCCTCGCGACGCGGCCGATAGCGCCGCGTGTCGTCCCAGGCATCACGCTACGGTTGCATAGTCCAGAAACGTGGATGTCGGACGAGCCTGACCATGACGAGAGCGGATCTCCGGTTCCGCCGTTACGCCTTGATGTTGTTCTCGCGCACGACCTGGCCCCAGATGCTGACCTGCTTGGCGAAGAACGTCGAGAACTCCTTGCCGTCGGCGAGCAGCAGCGTCATCTGCTGCGTCTCCTGCAGTTGCGCCGCTACCGCCGGCTCGCTCAGGATCTCCTTCACCGATTTCGCCATGCTGGCGATGACATCAGGCGGCGTGTCCTTGGGCGCGAAAACGCCCCACCAGGCCAGCGTCTCGAAATCCGGGATAGCCTGCCTCGATCGCGGTCTGCGTGTCCTTGAGCGACGGGCATCCGCTCGCGCCCCAGTTGCAGGATCGGGACGCAGCATGTTGGTGCCCGAGTTGCGCCGTCACCAGCGCCGCCGATCCCACGATCAGGTCGACATGGCCGCCGAGCACGTCGTTCATCGCCGGGCCGCCGCCGCGGTAGGGCACATGCGTGATCTCGACGCCGGCCTTCTTGCCGAGCACCGTCATCGCGAGATGGCCGAGCGTGCCGATGCCGACGGAGGCGTATTTCACCGCGCCGGGGTTTGCCTTGCAGGCCGCGACCACGTCGGCAAATGGTCTTGTACGGCCGCTCGGCATTCGCGGCGAGCGACGTAAGGCGCGGTGCCGACCAGGAACACCGGCACCAGATCCTTCTCGACATCCAGCCCCGGCTTTTCGAGGATCGAGGGGATGACCGCGTGCGAGTCGAAGGTCACCAGAAACGTCGCGCCGTCAGGCGCGCTCTTCGCGACCTGCATGGCGCCGAGCGAGCCGGCCGCGCCCGGACTTGTTCTCCACCAGCACGGTCCGGCCGAGCTTCGTCTGCAGATGGGACTGCAACAGCCGCGCCAGCGCGTCGGTGGAGCCTCCCGGCGGGAACGGCACCACCAGCGTCATGTTCTTTGCCGGCTGCGCCAGCGCCGGCGTGACCGCGAACGCGGCCGACGCCGCAAGCAGATTGCGTCTGGTAATCTTCACCAGTGTCTCCTCCCGATTGTCGCTGCGCTTTTTTGTTTTGTTCGCAGACTTTAGTTAGCCGAAGCCGGACCCGGCCTTCTTGTACTCGGGCCGCGGCGGGCTGAAGATGTCAAGCACGCGGGCGCCGTCCGGTCCAGCCCGCATCGTGTGCGGCACATTTCCCGGCGTGCGCCAGAAATCGCCCTTCCTGACCGGAATTTCCTCACCGCCCTGAACCCGGATGGCTGAGCCATCGAGCAGCACGCCCCATTGTTCCTCGGGGTGATGATGCAGGGTGCCCTGCGCGTGCGGCGCCAGCGTCACCACCGACAGCATCGCGTGCTCGCCGGAGAAGATTCGCGTCGTGACCCCGGACGCGAGTTCGCGAAGCAGCCCGTCAGCCGGATTATCCGAGATTGTGAAATTCGTCCTTCTGACTCATCGTTCCTCCCTCAGTTTTCATTGACGTTTTCCTGGCGCCTTCGCGCATCGATCAAGATTTGCCGTAGCTGCCCTGGTAGCGGCCTTCGCGGATCGAGATCGAGCGTCTGCTTCCTCGCGCGCGATCTGGGCGCGGACCGCCTCCAGCACGGTGGCTGCCGATCGCGGCGGGAAACGACACCACGCCGTCCTCGTCGCCGACCACGATATCGCCGGGCGAGATCACCGAGCCGCCGATCGAAACCGGCACGTTGATTTCGCCCGGTCCGCTCTTGTAGGGACCGCGGTGGATCGCGGTGCGCGCAAAGCAGGGAAAGTCGGACGCAGCGAACGCCGCGACGTCGCGGATCGCGCCGTCGATCACATAGCCGGCGGCGCCGCGATATTGCGGCGATCGTTCTTCATGATCTCGCCGACCAGCGCCCGCGTCTCGTCGCCGCCGCCATCGACCACGATCACGTCGCCCGGCCCGACCAGTTCGAGCGCTCGATGGATCGCAAGATTGTCGCCCGGCCGCGTGCGCACGGTGAAGGCTATGCCCACCAGCTTGCTGCCGCGATGGAACGGCCGCAGGCCTACCGCGCCCGGCAGCCGGGCAAGATTGTCGCTGATCACGGAGGTCGGCGCACCCCTGAACGCCTCGATCAGGTCAGGCGCGGGCTTCGGCACGCTCGTCATCGCCGTGGTGATGCTCATGCAGACTGTTCCCCTTGCGATTGTTCTGCCACTCCGCCCGCCGGCGCAGCGTCGGCAGCCGGCGCCGCGGCGAGTTAAGTTGCACGCTGGACCGGTAGCTCGGGGTCACGGCGTGGCGCAACACCATGAAGTCCTCCGTTGCCGCAAAACAAATAGCATTCCGCATGAGCAGCTATAATGGATTTGCAACACGTTGCCCGCACCCGGACCAGCCGCGTCGCCGCCATCCAAGCCATTCTAATTACTCGGTAATTTGCGTCCGCACTCGGCATCGAGCGCCCGGCCATGTTCCGCAGGCGGCCTTCAATCGCGCCTCCACCGGCCACACTTGTTAACGCAAGTTAACCAGAGCGTTCGACGTTAGAGGCCGGATCTCGACGATTCAGGCGCGCGGTCACCTCAAGATGCTGTTTCAGAACCTTTCGCCTTCGCCGGCGCTTTCGATCGCGCAATTTTTCGACATCGATGCCTTCCGGCCGGTCGAGTTTGTCGCCGATGCGCGCAGCGTCCCCTTGAACCTCGCAAATTTCCATACCGCGCGCGCGATGGTGCAGTTGCCCTTCTGCCAGATCACCGTGCTCACCACGTTTCCCCGCATTGTCGATGTCAGCTACCGCGCGCCGCATGGCGTCGTCATATTCCAAGCTCGAGGACCGCTACGAAGTATCCGCCAACGGCATGTCCGTGAACCGTCCGGCCTTTATCGGCATGCGCGGCAATCTGGATTTGCAGTTCGTCGAACCCCGCGGATCGCTGCACGCGATCGTCACCCTTGGCGCCGGCCTGCAGGACCGGGAATGGTTCGATACGCCGGACGAGCTATGCCCGTTCACGCCGGACACCGACGCGCTGGCGACGGTCAGATCCGTCACGACAGGCATTCTGCAGACGGCTTCCGCCAGACCCGATCTGTTGCAGGAGCCGGGCTCGGCGCTTGCCCTGCAGGAAGGCCTGCTGCTCGCCATCGACGAGATGTTCCGCAGCAGCCGAACGCTGGAATTGGCGGGCCGGCTTGCAAGCAGGAGCTATTGCCGCCGCATTCGCATGGATCGACGAGTATGTCGCCTTTCATGCCGCCTCGGCGATCTACAGCGCCGACCTCGCCGAACAATGCGGCGTGTCGGTCAGAACGCTGGGCACGGCGGTGGCGAGCGTTCGCGGCATGAGCCTGCATCGCTATCTGCGTCTCAAGCAGCTTTGGTCGGCCCGCGCCCAACTCGTGAAAGGGTCCGTTACGCCATCACCGTGACGTCGTGCGCCCGCGCCAACGGCTTCCATCACATGGGCGAATTCGCAGGGCTCTATCGCGCAACGTTCCATGAAACGGCATCGCGCACCTGGCCCGCGCACGCGGATCTGACTGATTCTCGCCACAATGTGGCGTGCTCATCCGCGCGCTCTGCAGATGGTAACTCGATCGATCGTTGCAGCATGATGCGCGCAGCGTGCTTCGCCGTTGAATTTACTCGATAATTGTTCAACGACATGGCGCTGTGTTCCATCGGTCACATCCACCGGATAGAGTCACAGACGACAGCGGGAAAATCGCGCAATTTCGGCGTGACAGCGCTGCCAAAATGATGACAATCGACTCAATCACAGTTCCCTAGAGAATTCTGGCTGGAGAGTATCGTCCGTGATCGCCTCACGTGCATCTTCGTTTGCTATTGCCACCATCGGGAGCCTCGTCGTGCTGGCGCCGGTGCGCTGCGATGCGCAGTGGTGGCGCAGCGCGCCGGTCGATTTCGAGATCCTGCGCCGATGTCGCCGAGAAGGCGAAGACCAAGGAAGAAAGACGTCGGCAAGCTCGCCGAATGCAACGCGAAGTTCGCCGGCCGCCGCAAGCCCGGCGGCGGCTACACCTATTACGACTTCATGCAGGACCGCACTTTCGACATCGCGGGCCCCAATCCGACGCCGGAAGAGCAGAAGAAGATCGACGAGCAATATACCGCCTATCTCGAGCGCGAGCGGCGCAACAACATCGCCGCGGCGCTGACGGCGCAAGCAGCAACAGCCGGAGCCAGCCGCCGAGCAGCAGGCAGTGGCAGCAGGTCGCGCTGCGCAGCGAACAGGTCTCGTCTGCGCGGCTGAAACCGAAAAGGTGCCGGTGCCGGTGGCAAGCCCGGTCAAGCAGGCCGCGCGCATCAAGGCCGCTCAACTGCGCCAAAGGACCAGTTCTCGTGTGAATGGCCGCGGCTTTCAGAAGAGCATCAACGAATTGAAGAAGCTGTTCAACTCGACGCCACAGCAGCGGCCAACCAAGGCAGAAGCAGGAGCTAGACGTTTTGTGTCAGTCCCTGCTGGGCGCACGCCGTGCGGACGACGCGGAACTGATCGCGTAGCGATCTGCCATCAATGCGCGCGGCCGCTTGCTTGCCGCGACGCCGGCCCTGACGACCGGCGCGCCGGATCTGTCGCCGACGACGCCGCCCGCTGCTCCTGCAGCCGCGCGTCATAGCCCGGCGACGGCGTCGCCGTCGGCGGCACGGCGTGGGCGAGGCGCGACGACGCAGCCACCGGCCGACATGCGCCGTGAGCGCCGCAGACCGTTCGTTTCATCGCTTCTCCTCGGCGCGTTGCCTGGCGAGACTCGCGCGCGCGATCCGGCGCTATTTCAAGGCAGCAGATCAGTCGCACGCGCGAATCTGTTCCGGCGTCAGGCCCGGCGAGCCCTTGCCGGCCGCTCGGCCTTCCGGATCAGTTCGACGATCCGGCGCGACAGCGGCGCCTCCAGCCCGCGCCGCTCGGCGATCTCGGTGATGACGCCCTGCAGATAGTCGATCTCGGTGCGGCGGCCGCGCTGCAGATCTTCCCACATCGACGAGCGCGCCTCGGGATCGATCTTCATGGTCCGCCCCAGCAACGCTTCGAAGATCGCATCCGGGCAGGCGCAGCAGTGGCGGCATCCAGCCGAGCGGTATCGGCGTCGGCGAGACCGGCTTGATGCCGTCGGCGCGCTGATCGCCGCCAGGCCTTCCGCCATCTGGTCGGCGAACAGTTTGCGCCATGGCCGTTGCGCGAGCTGCCGGCGCAGCGGCAGATTGGCCAGCGCGTTGAGCGCGTTGTTGAGGTTGAACAGCAGCTTGCCCCATTGCACGCCCTGCGATGTTGTCGGTGGCGCGCATCTTCAGGCCCGGCACGG
>ERZ1370068.8880-contig-77_pt1 | contig 67380 bp, 70 predicted proteins | sample MGYA00561227_ERZ1370068 | MGnify/ENA primary metagenome ERZ1370068 (study PRJEB38410, sample SAMEA6850437) | metagenome | study: Metagenomic assessment of the ecological functions of the soil: analysis of the soil microbiota associated with the... | reverse complement strand
TGTACTTCGTTCAGTTACGTATTGCTCTCGACATGACGATAGCCCAGCCAGATGGCCTTCAGCATCAGGTAGGGCTCCAGTTCGTAGCGGTCGAGCCACGCCTGGTGCCAGTCGATGCGAGCATCGCGCAGGATGGACGTGCGAAACGCTCGAAAGCCATTGGTGCTCTCGGTCACACGCTTGCGCGCCGCCATCGAAAAGATCAGCGGGTGGATCACGCCGCGTGCCCAAAACGCGATAGCGCCGGCATGTTGCCGAACCGGCCGCCGCTTCGAGATAGCGCGATCCCTGGACGAAGTCGGCGATGTCGTCCTCGCAGCGGCGCCAGCAACGACGGGATCTCCAGCGGATCGTCCTTGTCGTTGCCCGCCTGGATGACGAGCACGTCGTAGCCGTTGTCGAGCGAGTATTGAAACACGCGCTTCATCGCGGCGCCGATGCCCTGGTTGGTCGGATTGCGCAGCAGGATGATGCTGTCCCCGACGTCGTCCAGGCGCGCCGTCGGTCGACCCATCGTCGTGGACCAGAAGATCGTACGTGCGGATCGGCGGGATGCCGGGCGAGCGTGCGGCGGATCTTGTCGCCCTCGTTGTAGGCGAACGTCGCAGCGAGCACACGCATCTATCGAGCGTTGTCTTCGCCGGCCTGACAACCGGGCGCGGCAGCGCGGCGACCGTCGTCCCACTCGGGCCGCCGCCGGACGTCGATGCCCGTCCTCGTACGGGATGACGATGCCGAATGGGCACTCGACGGAGTCGACCGGACCGATGACACGCGCCGGGTTGCCGGCGACCAGCATGCCGGCCGGCACGTCCGACGGTCACGACGCTGCCGGCGCCGACCGAGCGCGTTCTCGCCGATCGTGATGAGCGGCAGGAGCGTCACGTTGACGCCGATGCGGGCGCCGCGCCGAATCGTCGGACCCTGCATGCATTTCGGTGCAAATCGGGTGCGGATCGTTGGCGATCGTCACGCCCGGCGCCAGGAACACATCGTCTTCGATCGTCGTGAACTGGGCGACGTAGACGTTGCAATGGATCTTCACGCGGTCGCCGATGACGCAGCCGTAATCGATCGTCGAGTTGTTCCAGAGCGTGCAGTGGCTCGCCGATCCGGTTCTCCTCGCGCACGATCGCGTGATGCCCGGTCTCGAAGTCCTCGCCGATCTCGACCGCGGCGTAGACGATCGAGCCGGAACGGATGCGAGCGGCCGCGCCGATGCGGGTGTCGCCGCTCGATGCCCGGCCGGCCGGACGGGTAGCCGAGCAGCACGCCGCGGATCGATCACGGCGTTGACGCCGAGATGGACCCGCACGGCCCCGGGCACGTCACACGTCAACTGCCGCTCCGCGCGACCGCATCGACGTGTCGATCGCCACCAGCGTTCGAACCACGCCGGTTCCGAAGCGGCCTCCGGCCAGCGGCAGGCGTTCCCGTGAGTATCGCGTTGACGAAATCTGCGCATTGGTTCTTGAGCGGCTCGCTCGTGCTCGACTTTCGGGCTGATGATATCGCCGTCGCGCACCAGCAGCTTGAACTCGCCGAACGAATCGGCGACGGCCTCGCCCACCGACACGCCGCGCTCGAAGACCCGCACCCGCTCGACGTCGTTGAGGTCGTCGAAGACGACGCGGCGGCGGCTGCCGACCGCGCACGACCTCGCGCACCTTGTTGGGATCGGCCCAGCTCACGTGAATGTTGCCGATCACGTCGTTCGTGAAGCCGAGCGTCGCAAAGGCGATGTCTTCGCGGCTGGTCTTCAGGACGCGGGTGCCGATAGCCGACGCCCACAGCGGCTGGTCGTCGAGCAGGTAGTTGAAGATCGCGATGTCGTGCGGCGCCAGGTCCCACGCCGCGTTCACATCCGGGCGGATCGGGCCGAGGTTGGTCCGCGTGGCGTGCAGGTAGTACGGCTGACCGAAGTGCTCCGGCGCCATCACCTCTTTCATCTTGCGCACGCCTGCGTTGTACAGAAACGTGTAACCGACCATCAGCAGCCAGGCCGGCCGACTCGGCCAGGTCGCACAACGCGTGGCATCCGGCGGCGTGCAGCGCCATCGGCTTTTCCGACCAGGACGTGACGGCCGCTGGCCAGCGACGCGCGGACCAGCGCCTCGTGCGTCGATGCCGGCGTCGCGATGACGACCGCGTCCACATCGTCGCGTGCAAGAGCTCGTCGAGGCGTGGCGCAGGTCGCGACCGAGCCATGACGCTGCCGCACGACCGACGAGGCGATCGGCGCGCTGATCGCAGATGGCCGTGAGTTCGGCGTTCGGCAGATCGCTCAGGACACGCGCGTAGTTCGGTCCCCAGTAGCCGAGCCCGATGAGTGCGAGACAGCGCACGACGCGCGGCTGTCAGGTGGCACGGTGGTTCAAACAGTAATCTGGCAGTGATCGCGAGTCAACCGACGCGTAGTGAGTGCCGTGGAGGGCCCGATGCTCAAGCTCATATTCCTGCTCGTCGATGCCTGGTGGTCGGCATCGGCGCGCGCTCGGCGGCGCGCAGGACCGCGATGCCGCCGATTCCGGCCGACAAGCTGACGGATGCGCAGAAGAAGGCGATCGAGGAATTCAAGGCGGCGCGGTCCGCCGATATCTCCGGCCCGTTCGTGCCGCTGCTGCGCAGTCCCGAGGTGATGAGCCGCGCGCGCGCGATGGGCGACTATCTGCGGTTCAAGAAGCTCGCTGCCGCCGCGGCTGAGCGAGTTCGTGATCCTGCTGACGCGCGCGCCGATGGACACAGCGGTGCGAATGGAACGCGCACCGGCCGCTCGCGCTGCAAGGGCGGCTGACGAGCCGACATCGTCGAAGGCGATCGCGGACGGAAGGCGGCCGTGAACGCGATGGCGCGATGACGAAGACGCCGTCTATACGCGTGTGGGACGAGCTGCAGCGCAACCAGGGCGTGAGCGACGCCGCATGCGCGCACGCCGTCGGCGAAGATCGGCGAGCAGGGCGTCATCGACGCCCTCGGGATTCGCCGGCCACTACACGATGCTGGCGATGGTGATGAACACCACGCGAACGCCGCTGCCCTCGATGGCGTGTCAGCCTGAGCTCGCGCCGCCCAGCGTTGAGATCACGACGGACAACGCAGAACGCGCAAGAACCGCTGAAGGGGAAGGCTTGGTTCAGGCCCGCCTAAGGGCGGACCACTTGGTTTTGCCAGTCTGGGCGTTCTGCGTTGATCGTCGTGATCGTGGCTACGGCACGCGCGCGCGACGATTAATCGACCCGCGTCGCGCGCCGGGCGGGGATCAGGCTCGCGACGAACCCTGGCGCGGCGAGCAGCAGCGACACGCCGACGAACACGACCGGATCGAGCGGGCTGACGTCGTAGAGCAGGCCGGCGATCGCGCGCGTGACGGCGAACGACGCGACCAGGCCGCACACCGTGCCGCCGCCGACGAGCAGCATGCTCCGGCCGAGCACCAGCCGCAGCGTGCTCGCCGGCGTCCGCGCCGAGCGCCATCCGCACGCCGAGCTCGCGCGTCCGCTGCGGTCACGCTGTGCGACACGACGCCGTAGATGCCGACCACCGCCAGCAGCAGCGCCGACACGCGCGAACGCGCCGAGCAGCAGCATGCTGATGCGCGGCAGGAAGCACCGACCGCGACACGACGTCGACCATCGCGCTGACGTCGTAGATCGGCTGCTCGGCATCGATCGCCAGCACTTCGCGCGCGGATCGCCTCGACGAACCCTTTCGGATCCGGACGCCGTCCGCACGATGAGCGCCATGCCGTTCAGCGGCTGCTGCCACGCCGGCATGAACAGCTCCGCCCGCGGCTCGCTGTCGAGCCCGTAGTGCTTGACGTCGCCGACGACGCCGACGACCTCGCCGTTGCCGTGCGGGTTGCGCACGACCTTGCCGATCGGATCCTCGCCGGCGAAATAGCGCCGCGCCATCGTCTCGTTGATGACGATCGTGCCGGGCGCGCCCTGGCGATCGCGGCCGTCGATGAACCGGCCCTTGAGCAGCGCGATCTTCATCGTCTCGAAATAGCCGGGCGTGGCGGTGCGGATGTCGGCGCGCGGCTCCTCGCCGTTGGCGGGCGCCGCGCTGCCCTCGATCGTGAACGGCAGCGCGAAGTCGATGCCCGACCGGGTACATCGGCAGCGCGCTGACGCCGGCCGCCGACTGCACGCCGGGCAGCGCGCCGACGCGGCGGATCGCTGTCCATGTAGAAGCGCGTGCGATCGAGGCCGGTCCGGTATTTCGACTGCGGCAGGTAGATCTGCACGGCGAGGAGATTGCCCGGCTCGAAGCCGGGCGACGACGCGCATCAGCTGCGCGAAGCTGCGAGTCATCAGGCCGGCGCCGACGAGCAGCATCAGCGCCAGCGCGACCTCGACGACCACGAGCGCGCTGAGCAGCCGCGCTGCCCGAACTGCCGCGTCGCGCCCGAGAAGGCGTTCATCGTGTCGCGCAAGCCCGGCGCGCGACGCCTGCAGCGCCGGCACGAGGCCGAACACGAGCGCGACGCACGACCGAGACCGCCAGCGCGAAGAGCAGCACGCCGCCGTCGAGGCGCACATCCTGCATCCGCGGCAGGCTGCCTTCCGGCAGCGCGTGCACGAGCCGGACGCCGGCCCACGCGACGAGCAGGCCGAGCGCGCCGCCGATCGCCGACAGCACGAAAGCTCTCGGCCAGCACCTGACGCACGAGCTGCACGCGTCCGGCGCCGAGCGCCGCGCGCACCGCGATTTCGCCGCGGCGGCTGGAGAGCCGCGCCAGCATCAGGTTCGCGACGTTGGCGCAGACGATCAGCAGCAGGAAGCCGACGGCCGCCGGAGATCAGCAGCGAGCGCGGGCCTGACGGTCGTGACGAGCTGTTCCTGCGCCGCGATCACGCGCGCGCCCCACCCGGTGTTGCTGTCGGGTAAGGTCGTCGCGAGCCGGCCGGCGACGACCGTCATCTCGCGCTGCGCCTGCTCCTGCGACGCGCCGTCGGCCAGGCGGCCGACGACGTTGAGCGACCGCGCCTTGCGCGACCGCCCGTGCGCGTCGTTCGGATCGAAGCTGAGCGGCGTCCAGACGTCGACGTTGCCGCTCGGCGGAAAGTCGAACTCCGCGGGCATGACGCCGACCATCGGTGTAAGCGGCTGCGCGTCGAGCTGAATCGTTCCGGCCGATCGCGCCCGGCGATCCGCCGAAGTGCCGCTCCCAGAAGGCGCGGCTCAGCACGCGCGACGCGGTCCGCGCCCGGCACGCCTTCCTCGGCGAGCGAACGTGCGGCCCGAGCATCGCGTTGGCGCCGAGCACCGAGAACAGAGTTCGGCGTCGCCGCGCACGCTCGGGCACGTCGAGCGGCTCGCCGCCGCCGGCGAACGCGTAGCGGAGCTGCCGGAAGCGCCGCCATCGACTGGCATCGGCGCGCGACTGTTCCTTCCAGTCCACGAAGGTCAGCGGCGCGACGAGATCCGTGCTGCCGTCGGGGTTCTGCTCCCAGCAGCGACGACGAGCCGCGACGGATCCTGATAGGGGAGCTGGTTCAGCAGCACCGCCTTGATCACGCTGAAGATGGCGGTGTTGCGTGCCGATGCCGAGCACGAGCGTGAGGATCGCCACGGCGGCGAACGTCGGCTGCCGGGCCCGGCGAGGCGCAGCGGCGTAGCGGAACGTCGCCGACCAGGTGTCCGCATGAGCCGCGGCAGTATAGCGGGACGGCGGGACGCGCGACTGAGAACTCAGAACTCAAACTGAGAACTCAGAATCGCAGAGTTCTGAGATTCTAAGATTCGAGGTCGGGAGGTTCGTGCTACGAACCCAGGCCTCGACGAGACGCGAGGTAAGGTGTCCGCAGATGGCGGCGGCGGCGGCGTCCGCGCTCATGGTGCCCTGCGAGGAACGCCGCCGACGGCTCCCCAGAACACCGAGCGCCCGATGGCGAAGCCGGACGCCGTGGCGCTCCCGGCGCACGCCGCGAGACCAGCGATCGATTGTCGAGAGATCCGCGGCCTTGCCCAGGATGATCTGGCGGCACGACGGGTGTGCGGCGATCGCCGCGTCGATCGTGCGCGCGCCCCGCGGCGACGAGTCCCCTCGATCTTCCAGAACTCCGGCGTCAGTCCGCGGCGGTAGGCCTCGGCGATGAACCGGCGAGCATCGCCGGGCGGCCCGATCGCCTCGAACTCCGTCCTCCGTCTTCGCGCGCGCGCGCGAGCCTGGGGACCTCGAGCACGAGCGGCGTGCCCGCGCCGCGGCACCAGGCCTGCACGCGTCGAGCTTCTCCCATTGCTCGCCTGGTGGATCCCCGCGGATCGATCGTCCGGGCGGTGGCGGACCACGCACCGTCACGAGCAGGCGCCGGTCAGCGACGCCCGAGAACAGGTTCGGCCGGCCCAGGCCAGCGGGAATCGCGCCCGCCTTCTCCGCCAGGCGTGCCGACCGCGACGACCCGCGCTCAGCGCGATCGGCGACCACCGCGGACGCATGCTGCGCGTCGACCAGCAGCGCGCCGGGGAGTCGCGCACCGCCGGCCGAGCGCGTCGCGCGCCAGCAGGAACCCGTCGAAGGCGAGACGCGCTTCACCGCTCGCCGATGCCGCGCGCGCGGCAGCGACCGCGCGTCGCAGAACTTCACTCTTCCCTTGCCAGCGATGGTCGGCGAAAGCCAGCATATAAACGCGTGTCAGCGTTCAGCATCGGGCCAGATGTACAAGAACTCCCGCTCTTTGCGCCTTGCGACCTCATACGCGGCGCGCGCGCCTGCACCTCTGGAGTCGCGACACCTCGGCGACCGGCACGTCCCCACCACGACTCGTAGCCGCCGACGCGCGCCTCGCGATCGACCGGAACGACGATGACCGCGATGCGCGGTCGTTCGGCGCGCTGCGGCGAGCGCGTCGCGCAGGCGCGGCGAGCGTGCTCGGCGCGCGACCGCCGCGCCCCGAGCGACGCCGCGTTGGCCGCGAGATCGACCGGCAGCACGTCGCCGTCGAGCTCGCCGGTCGCCGGCGTTGCGATACCGGTAGCGCGTGCCGAAGCCGCCGCTGCCGACCGACTCCGACAGGCCGCCGATGCTGGCGAAGCCGTGGTTGTCGAGCAGGACGATCGTCGATCTTCGATCCCTTCCTGCGACGGCGGTGACGATCTCCTGCGCCATCATCAGGTACGAGCCGTCGCCGACGAGGACGTAGACGTCGCGCTCCGGCGCGGCCATCTTCACGCCGAGCCCGCCGGCGATCTCGTAGCCCATGCACGAGTAGCCGTATCCGATGTGATAGCCCTTCGGGATCGCGCGCGCGCCACAGCTTGTGCAGGTCGCCCGGCAGGCTGCCGGCGGCGCAGACGATCGACGTCGGTCGGCGCCAGGGTGTCCTGCAGCACGCCGATCACGTGCGCTTGCGCGATGCGGATTGCACGGATTGCGGACTGTCGCTGAGTTGCGATCTGCGACTTGCCGGATTCGACTGAGGACTGACGACTTGCGGATGCGTCCAGACGCGCTCGACCTTCGGCGCCATGCGACTGCGAGCCGTGATCGCTTCGTGTGGTCGCGCGCCGACGCGATAGCCGGCGACGAGCGGCAGCAGCTCCTCGAGCACCGCGCGCGCGTCGCCGACGAGCGGCAGCGCGCGCGTGCTTGCACGGCGTCGAGCTCGGCGACGTTGATCGCGATGAAGCGCACGTCGCTCGTGCTGGAACGCGGTCTTCGACGCCGTCGTGAAATCGCTCAGCCGCGATCCGACGACGATCACGAGATCGGCGTCGCGCGCCAGCCGGTTCGCCGCCGCGCGTGCCGGTGGCGCCGACGCCGCCGAGCGACAGCGGATGTCGGATCGGGCAGCGCGCCCTTGCCCGCCTGCGTCTCGCCGACGGCGATGCCGGTGCGCGTCGACGAAGCGCCGCAGCGCGCTCGGTCGCCTCGCTGTAGATGCACGCCGCCGCCGGCGACGATCAACGGCCGCCGGCTGGCGCGAATCAGCGCCGCGCCGCTCTGCGGCGATCGCGCATCGGCGCGCGGCCGCGGCGATCGTCCAGACGCGCGGCTCGAAGAGCGCCGCCGGGATAGATCGTACGCCTCCGGCCTGCACGTCCTGCGGCAGCGCCAGCGTCACCGCGCCGGTTTCGGCCGGCGAGGTCAGCACGCGCATCGCCTCGGGCAGCGACGGCGGCGATCTGCTCGGGGCGATTGATGCGATCCCAGTAGCGCGACACCGGCTTGAAGCAGTCGTTGACCGAGACGTCCTGCGACTGGCTCGACTCGAGCTGCTGCAGCACCGGCGCCGGCGCGCCGGTCGGCGAAGATGTCGCCGGGCAGCAGCAGCACCGGCAGCACGGTTGATCGTCGCGCCGGCCGCGCCGGTGATCATGTTGGTGGCGCCCGGGCCGATCGACGTCGTGCAGGCGAGCGTCCGCAGCCGGTTGTGCATCTTCGCGAAGGCGGCCGCCGTGTGCACCATCGCCTGCTCGTTGCGCGCGAGGTAGTAGCGGATGCGATCGCCGCGCTGCTCGTGCAGCGCCTGGCCGATGCCGGCGACGTTGCCGTGGCCGAAGATGCCGAAGACGCCGCCGAAGAACGGCTGCTCGCGGCCGTCGCGCGCGCGTGCTGCTGCGCGACAGAAACCGCACGATCGCCTGCGCCATCGTCAGGCGACGTCGATTGCCGCGCTCATATCGCAGGCTCCTCCCCGGGCGGCGACGAACGCCGTCGACCTCGGTCCAGCGTCGGCATGAAGTTGGCGCAGCCGTGCCGCGTGACGACGATCGCGCCGCATGGCGTTGCCCACGCGCGCGGCGCGCTCGAAGCGTCCAGCCCTGCAGGCAGCCGTAGAGGAATCCGCTGGCGAACGCATCGCCGGCGCCGAGCACGTTCAGGACCTCGACCGGAAACGGCGCCACGTCGATCCGGCGATCCGTCTGCGCGGAACACCGTCGACCCGCGCGGCGCCGCGCTTCAGCACCAGCGCCTGGATGCCGCTGTCGAGGATCGTGGCCAGCGCCGCTGGCGATGTCGGTCGTCGCCGGACGCCGCGGCGAGCTTCCTCTTCCGTGCCGACGGCGAGCGTCGCCGAGCGGAGCAGCGTCTGCATCTGCGGCGGCGAACGGCTGCCGGGCCGTCCCATTGATCCGGCGCGGTAGTCGATGTCGACGACGACCGGCACGCCGGCGCGCGCGCGCCGCGCGGCGCCGCGGCGAGCGTCGCGCGCGCGCGACGGCTCGTGGCTGAGGCCGGTGCCGGTCAGCAACAGCACGCGCGCTGTCGCCGACCGGCGCCCGCGCCGACGTCGTCGATCGTCAGTGCGCGGTCGGCGCAGTTGTCGCGATAGAAGGTGAGCGGAAACTTGTCCGGCGGCTGGATCGTGAGGATCGCACGGCGCTGGTGCGGCGGCCGGGCTTGCGCGGGATGAAGCGGGTGTCGACCGTGCTCGCGGTCGAGGAAATGCAGTGACGAAGTCGCCGACCTCGATCGTCGCCGACCGCGGTCAGCAGCGACCGAACGCAGGCCGAGCCGCCGCGTCCCGACCGCGACGTTGGTCGGGCAGCCGCCGACGTAGGCGTCGAAGCTGCGGACGTCGGTCATCGGCACGGCCGATCTCGTGGGCGTAGAGGTCGATGCTGCTGCGCCCCATCGCGAGCGACGTCGAATGGCGCGCGGCGAGACGTCCAGAGGATCGCGGCGTCATCGCGCCCGCGCCGCTGCCGGTGCGCAGGCCGCAGCCGCACGATTCACGGACGCGGAGCGCGTTCTTCAGCTTGACGGTGCGCGCGCGCCCTTGCCCTTGGCGATCCGCTCGACGAGCAGCTGCGCCTGCCGCCGCGCCGAGCTCGCGCTTCGGCAGGTCGATGGTCGTCAGCCGCGGCGAAAACGAGTCCATCCACGGGTAGTCGTCGCCAGGTGACGAGCGCGACATCCTCGGGACAGCGCATGCGTGCTGCCGCAGCGCCTCCATGAACGCCGACCGTCATCAGGTAGTTCGCGATGAACACCGCATCGGGACGGCGCTTCAACAGGTCGAGGCCCGGCCGCGGTAGCCCGACTCGACGCGGAAGTCGCCTTCGGTGACGAGGCGCCGGCTCGAGCGGCACGTTCGCGTGCGCGCAGCGCCGCGCCGGTAGCCGTCGAGGCGCTTGCGGCTCGTGCTCGCGCCGCGCAGTCCGCCGACGAACGCCGACGCGGCGGTAGCCGAGCCGCAGCAGATGGGTCACGCCCTCGTAGGCGGCGCCCTTTGTCGTCGAGCTCGACGGCGTCGGTCACGAACCCGGCGACCGTGCGCGCGAGCAGCACGACCGGCACGCCGGCCTTCGCGAAGGCGCGCTGGCAGCTCGCGTCGGCATGCGCCCCGGCGCTTTGGTGAGGATGACGCCGTCCACCCGCTTCGCCAGGAACAGCCGCAGGTAGACCTCTTCTCTTCAGGACGTCGTTGTCGCTGCTGGCGATCAGCAGCGTGTAGCCGGCCGCGTGGGCGACGTCCTCGGCGCCGCGGACGACCTCGGGGAAGAACGGGTTGGCGATGTCGGGCGACGATCATGCCGAGCGTCTGCGTGCGCTGCTTCGCCAGGCTGCGCGCGAGCAGGTTCGGCTGGTAGCCGAGCGCGCCGACCGCCGCCTGGACGCGCGCCTTCAGCGTCGGCGCTGACGAACGCGCTGTCGTTGAGCACGGCGGACACGGTGGCGACCGACACGCGCGCGCGCTTTGGCGACGTCGTAGATGTTCGGCATAGTGGGAGCGTGTCGCAGCGGCCATTCTAATACACGTTTCCAGCAAAGCGCTTCGGCGGCCGAATAGCCTTGACATCGACATTTGCCGGCTATCATTCTGTTGGCGCTGGCGAAGCGCTTCGCTGTCGACATCGGCCGGCGCGACGCACTCGACATGACGCAGCAGAAGCTGCTCTATCGATCGGCGCGCGTGCCGCCGTGGCCGGACCGGCGCGGCGCTGGACCTGACGCCGCAGGGCGCTCGGCTGGGACCGGATCCATTTCGCCGTGCGTCACCTGACCGCCGGCGCGGCCTGGTCCGGGCTCTCCCGCGACGAAGAGCGGTGCATCGTCCTGCTGCGAGGCGAGTTCGTGGTGACCTGGGCCGGGCGACGCACCGCGTCGGCCCGCGCGCCGACGTGTTCCTCGGCTACCCGCACGCCGTGCTACCTGCCGCGCGACACGCCGTTCCGCGATCGTCGCGTTGGCGGCGTGCGAGACTGGCCGATTGCCGCGCGCCGTCCATCGCGCGCCCTCGCGCCGCGCGTCATCCGGCCGGAGGACTGCGGCTACGAGATCCGCGGCGGCGGCAACGCGACGCGGCAGATCGTGGACATCGTCCCGCCGGGCTTTCCGGCGGATCGCCTGCTGATCTGCGAGGTCTTCACGCCGGGCGGCAACTGGTCGAGCTATCCGCCGCACAAGCACGACACCGACGATCCGCCGCGCGAGGTCGACCTCGAAGAGATCTACTACTACCGCTATCAGCGATCCGAACGCGCTACGGGTTCCAGCGCGCTCTATGACCGACCGGCGCGACGACACGCTGCGCGTCGACGCACGGCGACGTCGTGGCGGTGCGCGACGGCTATCACCCGTTTGTTACAGCGCTACGGCTACGATGCCTACTACCTGAACGTGCTGGCGGGCGACGCGCCGGTCGATGGCGGCGAGCGACGATCCCCGCTACGCGACGGTTCCGCCGCGCCTGGCCGCCGCCGGATCCGCGGTTGCCGCTCGTAGCCGCCGCCGGAGCCCGGCAGTGTCCAGGCTTCAGCCTGGCGAGCCTGTCCAGCCTTGAGCAGACACTGACGAGCCTTATCGAGCGAGCCAATCCAGACCTTGCTTAGGAGGAGCAATTTCATCGAAACGGACGCTAGCACGGCCATGCTCGCTCTCGTCGCCGTGTTGTCTGCTGCACGCCACCATGCCGCATCGGCGCAGGTCGACCGCGCCACCCTGACCGGCATCGTCAGGGATCCGTCGGACGCCGTCATCGCGAAGGCGCAGGTGACGGTCACGAGCCTCGCCACCGGCGTCGTCGCGAAGGTGACCACCAACGACAACGGCACCTACCTCGTGGTGAACCTGCTGCCCGGCGAGTACCTGGTGCAGGCGGAAGCGACCGGCTTCCAGCGATTCGAGCAGACCGTGTCGGCTGGAGATCGGCGCCGCGCTCGCGGCTCGACATCTCGCTGCCGGTCGGGTCGATCGGCGAGACGGTGACGGTCGCCGGCGTCACGCCGCTGCTCAGCACCGAGTCGGCCGTGCTCGGCACCGTCGTCGAACAACAACGAAGTGTCAGAAGCTGCCGCTGGCGATCCGCAACTGGGACGACCTGCTGGCGATGGTGCCCGGCGTGCAGAGCGACCGCTACACCGAGCAGGCCGGCGGCACGTCGGCCGGCCGCACCGGCGGCGTCAGCGTCCACGGCAATCGCAGCCTGCAGAACAACTTCCTGCTCGACGGCGTCGCCAACAACAGCTTCTCGACCAACGTGCAGGAGCTGACGACGCAGATCTCGCGGCCGTCGGTGGATGCGATTCGAGGAGTTCAAGGTCGTCACCAGCCCGTACGCCGCCGAGTACGGCTGGTCGCCGGGCGCGGCGATCATCGTCAACACGAAGTCGGGCACCAACGCCATCCGCGGCACCGCCTACGACTTCTTCCGCAACGACACGTCTCGACACGATCAACTACTTCGCCAAGAAGGCCAACCAGCCGAAGCCGACCAACAAGCAGAACCAGTTCGGCGGCAACGCTCGGCGGCCCGGTCGATGAAGAACCGCGTCGTTCTTCTTCGGCGACTACGAAGGCACGCGCATCGAGCAGGGCGTGCTGCGCACCGGCCGGGTGATGACCGCCGGCCGAGCGCAGCGGCGTCTTCACCAGCAGCGATCCGCGATCCGCTGACCGGCACAGCCGTTCGCGAACAACACGATTCCGGCCGAACCGCATCGATCCGGTCGCGGCGCAACATCGCGGCGCTGCTGCCGCTGCCGAACACCACCGGCGGCAACAACTTCATCCGCCAGCCGAACGTCGAGGACGAACTCGGACCGCTATCCTCGGCCGCGTCGACCTGCCGTCGGCGACAACGACAGCCTGTTCGGCCGCTACATCTGGAGCGATCGCTTCCGCTACGTGCCGGGCTGGTTCGGCGGCGTCCTCGACGGCACGTCGACGTCGGCGTGGGGCCGCAACTACCTGAAGTCGAACGCGCGCGGTCGGCGGCTGGACCAAGGTGCTTCGGCGCCGGACCTGGTCAACGAGGCGCGCTTCTCGTGCGCGCGCGGCACCAACGACGGCACCCAGGATCCGTTCGGCGACGACGGCAACGCGCAGATCGGCTTCAAGGGCGTGCCGAACAATCCCGGCGGTCGTCGGGCGGCATCGTCGGCATCGACATCGCCGGGCACATCCGCCTCGGCTCGCCGAACTTCATGCCGAAGTTCCAGCACACCAACCAGTTGCAGTGGATCGACACGCTCGACCTGGCTGAAGCGGCAGCCACCAGTGAAGTTCGGCGCCGACCTGATGCTGCCGATGACACAACGAGTATTTCGACGTCGCGCCGACGCGCGGCAACCTGCGCTTCCACGGCGCAGTTCACCGGCAACGCCTTCGCCGACTTCCTGCTCGGCTACGTGCAGCGCGCGCGAGCTGACCAACGTCTTCGTCGTCAACGCAGCAGCTGTGGTCGCAGTCGTTCTACGCGCAGGACGACTGGAAGGCCAGCGACAAGCTGACGGTGAACCTCGGGATGCGCTACGACTACATGACGCCGGCGTACCGAGAAGGACAACCGCATGGCGAACTTCGATCCGCCGACGGCGGCGCGGCGCGCTGGTCTTCGCGACGGACGGATCGATCGAGGATCGCGCGCTGGTCAACCCGGATCGAGAACAACTTCGCGCCGCGGCTCGGCGCCGATCTACAAGCTCGACGCGATCGCACGATCATCCGCGGCGGCTACGGCGTCTTCTACAACCAGTTCGAGCGCATCGGCTCGGAGGATCAGCTCGCGCTCGAACCCGCCGGGCCTGCTGCAACATCGACGTCACAGCGCCGCGTCGCGCGCGACCACGCCGGTGTTGTTCATGCAGCGATGGGTTCCCGACCGAACTTCCTCGATCCGTCGAACGTCGATCCTCAGCCGACTGCTGATCCGGACGTCGGACGCGAACAACCCGCGGCACGATGGTGCAGCAGTTCGGCGGCGGCGTCGAGCAGCAGATCGGCGCGCGACTTCGTGGCGCCTCGGCCGACGTCGATCGGATCGATCGACCGACAACCTCGCGGTGCTGCGCAACCTGAACCAGAACGCTGCCCGGCACGCTCGACGCCAACGGCGCCGCTGCCGTACCCGGACGTTCGGCAACGTGCAGTGGCGCGAGATGACCGGCGAGGGCCAGCTACAAGGGCGTCGACATGTCGTTCGAGAAGCGGTTCAGCAAGCGGCTACAGCTACCGCGCGTCCTACACCGATCGGCGAGGCGCGCGACTCAGGCGCCCGAGCACCTCGAACGCCTCGTCGGGCGGCCGCAGAACGGCCGCGACCTCGAGTCGTGGGAAGGGCCGAGCGACTTCGACATCCGCCATCGCCTCGTCGCCAACTTCATCGCCGAGCTGCCGTTCGGCGAAGGCAAGCCGTTCGTCGCAGGACGGCGTCGCCGCGCAGATCCTCGGCGGCTGGCTGGTCAGCGGCATCTACAGCGCGCGCTCGGGCCGCCCGTTCACGGTTACGCAGGGCAACAACAACGTCGGCGCCGGTCATGACCGGCCTGCCCAACCTGACCGGCGACCCGAGGGCGCCGAGACGGTCGAGCAGTGGTATCAACCCGGCGGCGTTCACGCCGGTGCCGTCGGGCACGTTCGGCAACGCGGGACGCAACATCCTGCGCGGGCCCGGCTGGGTGACGTTCGACATGAGCGTTCAGCGGCGCGTATCGACTCAGCTCGACGCGTCAACGCGACGCTGCGGCTGGACATCTTCAACGTCTTCAACCGCGCCAACTTCGGGCTGCCGGACGCGAACATCGTCAGCGCCACGGCCGGCGTGATCTCGACGCTCGCCGGCGACCCGCGCGTGATGCAGTTGTCGTTGCGGACTGGGGTTCTGATCGGACCGGGATCAGAACAAATGCAACCGCGAAGAACGCGAAGGCTCGAAGACAACACGAAGAACAACTAATTCTTCTTCGTGTTGTCTTCGTGTCTTCGCGACTTCGTGGTCCCGGTGCGGTTCTGGACGCCGTCGTTTTCTGATGGGTCAGGCGCTGCGTCGGGCCAGGCGCCACTGCGGCGCGGCTGGCATTTCGCGCTCGACTCGCCAGCCGAGAAATCGCCGGAAGGCCAGGGCGAACCCGGTGTATCAGGACGGCCCCGCCGGGTGACACCAGACCGGCCACGGTCTGTCCGGCGAGCCCGTAGAACTCGCCCGTGTGCACGAAGCGCAGCCACGTGCGCAGCCGCCGCGCCGCGGACAGGCTCTGCGATCGGTTCCCAGCTCACGACCTCTCCGGACGCACGATTCAGCGTCAGCGTGCCGCGTTTCTGCGGCTGGCCCGCTGTGCACCGCGATCGATCGTGAAGACCACCGGCGCGTCGGCCGCCGTGGGGATGCGCAGGTTGATGCTGCGCCATCCGGCGACCCCTGCTGCTCGGCCTGTCGGCCACAGAGCGCGTCGAGCCCCGCCAGCGACGGCCGCCGGCGTTCGCCGCCGCCAGGCATGATCCGCCGCGCTCAGGTCCCCTGCGGACGCCCACCGCAGCCTGCTTTGGCCCCCTGCGCGGCCACGCTGCCGTGGGGGTGGCTCCTCGCCGGCGCCACCCGGTGCGCCAGGTCGCTGGCCCACGGGTGCGAAATCCCACAGTCGCGCCGAGGACGACGGCGAACAGCGGGATCGCCGACCAGAAGCCGATAACGTTGTGCCAGTTGAAGTCGCGCGCCTTGCCGCCGAGATCCCGCTTGAACAGCGTGATGCTGCGCAGCTGACGCCGCGTCCCGTTTTCGGCCACCAGAGATAGATGCCGCTGGCGACGATGAACAGGAAGGCGAGGTTGCAGGCGCCGGTGATCGCCTTGCCGATCGTGCGCTGCTCGCCGCTGAGCGCGAGCGTGCGATGCCAGTCGGACCACGCGGAAGAAGCGCCGCACGCCGGCGCGACGTCTCGCCGAGATACGTGCCCGCGTCAGTGCGGATCAACGTAGAGCGTGCGCTGCCGGCCGCGAGCGCCCACCGGCGAGTGTGCGCCGGCGCGGGCGGTGACGCCGGTGAACGCGGCCTGCGGCTCCGCCTCCTGCGCTTTCGCGACCGAGCGACTCCACCGCCAGGCGCGGCGAATCGGCCGGCAGCGGCGGCGCGATCGTGAGCTGACGCGGTGTCAGCCCAGAGCGACGATCTGCTTCTCATACGCCGAGCAGCGCGCCAGGTCACCGACATGATCACGATGACGACACCGCCGACCACGCCGGACGCAAGGTGGCACCAGAAAGGATTTGACGTAGAGTCATGGGATTCAGACCTCGGCCCAGCGCCGCAGAAGGTTGTGATAGACGCCGGTCAACTGCACCGCCGCCGGATGATCGGCGCCTCCGCGCTCACCGCTGGATCGCGGTGTCGAGATCGAAGAGCAGCGTGCGCTGCCGCGTCGTCGCGCACCATGCTCTGAATCCAGAAGAACGACGCGATCCGCGCGCCGCGCGTGACCGGCCGTGACGTGGTGCAGGCTGGTCGACGGATACAGCACCATGTGGCCGGCCGGCAGCTTCACCGCGTGCACGCCGTAGGTGTCTTCGACGTCGAAGCTCGCCGCCGTCGTACTCGTCCGGGCCGGCTGAGGAAGAGCGTGGCCGAGAGCGTCGGTGCGAATCCGGATGCGGCGTGCCGGGGACCTGGCGGATGGCGTTGTCGACGTGGTTGCCGAACGACTGTCCGCCTTCGATAGCTGGTTGAAGAGCGGCGGAAACACCCGCAGCGGCAGCGCCGCCGACATGAACAGCGGATTGCGCTGCAGCGCGCCGAGGATCATGGTCGCCGAGCTCGCGCGCGCGGCGGTGATCGCTCCGGCAGCTGGCAGGTTGTCCTTGACGCGCGCCGACTGCGGGCCCGCCGTCACGCGACCATCCAGCCCAGTCGCGTCTGTCGAGCAGGCGCGCGCGCGTGCGCGCACCTGCTCGGCGTCAGCATCTGGAATCGTCAGCAACATGGCTCGCGACTGGTCATGCAGGCACGCTAGAACGTGACGTTCGACGTCAGCAGCGCCGCGCGCGGCTGGCCGGGGTTGTAGCGGCCGCCGTTGTTGTTGACGTTGCGGATGTAGAGCCTCGTCGGTCAGGTTGTAGAGATTCAGCCGCAGGCGTGAGGTGCGCGTTCACCGCGTACTCGACCAGGCCGTCGACCAGGTAGTAGCCTGGCGACTTGATGGTGTTGGCCGCGTTGATGAAGACCTCGTCGGTCGCAGCGGATGCCGCCGCCGACGGTGAGGTTGCAGCGGCAGCCGATAGGTCGTCCAGACGCTGCCCGAATACTTCGGCGTCAGCGTCAGGCGGTTGCCGTCGTTGGCGTCGTTCTGCGTCTCGAGCGCGCTGTCGAGATAGCGCGACGTTGGCGAGCACCTCCCAGCGCGTCGTGATCGCCGGCCGATCGCCGCCGATCGACACGCCGTTGACGCGCTGGCTGTCGTCCTGGTTGTAGATCGGCGGAATCGCCGTCGCGTCCACCGTGAAGATGACGTTCTCGGTTCTCGGTGCGGAAGACCGCGCCGCGTTCAGCGAGAGCCGGCCGCCGGCGAAGTCCCACTTGCTGCCGACCTCGTAGTTGGTCGACTCCTGCGGCTTCACGTTCGGGTTGTTCTGGTTGTTCGGCTGCGCGCTCAGCGTGAAGTTGGCCGTGCCGGGCGGCGTCACCGTCGATGCCGCACGACACGTAGACGTTGCCGGTCGCGTGCGCCTGGAACAGCACGCCGGCCTTGCCGCTCACGAAGCGCGTCCGAGCGCCCTCAGGTCGGCGGTCGCGACGCCGGCGGCGTCGACGGCTTCGGAACGTCGGTGTCGTAGTGCTCGCGCGCGCAGGCCGCCGTTCACCTGCCACTCGCGTCCGAGGTCGACGGTGTCGAACGCGAACAGGCCGATCGTGTTCGTCCGGCCCGGTCGATCGACGCGCCGCGTGCGGACCGGCGCGTAGCCGCGACCGGATCGAGCGGGTTCGGGCGCGTAGATGTCGACCGGCGCGCCTGGTCCCGAGCCCGGCCAGCGCCGGCGCGACCTGCTCTTCCGAGTTGATGCTCGACACCGGCGGTCGACGGCGTGGCGCAGGCGCCCGGTGGAGAACCGGCGACGCCGCGTCGTCTGGTTCGAGATGATCGTGTTCTCGCGCTCGTTGCCCTGGCGCGCGAGCGTCACCTGGTTGCGTCGCCGCATCGAACGCGGCCGACGTTCTGAATCGTCGGTGATCACCGCTTCGCGCGTCGCGCCGGTTGTAGCGGGTCTGGTTGCGCAGCGTCAGGTCGCGCGTTGACGTCGTGCTCGACGCGCGCCGGTGTACGCTGTCCTGGCGGCGCGTCGTCGTAGTCGTAGCCGACGCTGCCGTAGTAGTTGGTCTGAGTCGACCGGCGCCGCGGCGGCGACGGTCGTCGGCGCCAGCGGCTCGTCGCCCAGGCCGCGCCGGGAATGCCGTAGTCGGGCACGTTGTCCTGCCGCATGAACTGCGCCGCACAGCGTCACGCGCGTCGAGCGTGCCGAGGCCGAGCGCAAGCGACGGCGCGATCGGCGCTGCCGCTCGTGCTCGACGACGTGTCGCGGCCGGGCACGCCGCTGTCCTGCCACAGGCGCGTTGAGGCGGATCGCCGATCGGCTCAGCCAGCTGCCGCGGCTCGCCGAGCGGCAGCCGCGGTTGAGCGTCGGCGGTGAGCCGTTTCTGGTCGGCGCTGCCGTAAGCAGACGAGCGCCGAGGTAGCCGGGCTGAGGTGCGGCGCTCTTCGTCTGCATGTTGACGTAGCCGGCGGCGGTGCCGCGGCCGACGTCCGAGCCGGTCGGGCCCATGAACACCTCGACCTGCTCGAGGTTGAAGCACGTCGCGCGAGATCAGGCCGTCGTCGCGCACGCCGTCCACGAACAGGCTGTTCGACGGCGTTGAAGCCGCGCATGTTGAACATGTCGCCGGCGGTGTTCGACGCGCCGCCGCCTTCACCTGCCTGCAGCGTGATGCCCGGGACGTTGCGGAGGGCATCGCTCAGCGTCGTGACGCCCTGCTGCTCGATGCACGGTACGCGGAATGACCTCGATGGTCTGCGGGATCTCGCGCAGCGGCACCGGGTATTTCGGCGACGACACGACCGCGGTTGGCGCGCGGCCGGTCGACGTCGACCGATTCGGTCTGCACGCGCAGTTCGAGCACCGCCGTCGTTCGGCGCGGTGAGGCGGGAACGTCACGCTCGTGCCCTCGAGCAGGGCGTCCAGCGCCCGCCTTCAATGGAGAGGAGGCCGACGACGCCCGGCGACTGAATCGTGCCGATTGACTCGATTGAGAGGCATGACTTGATGCCGGTCGCCTGCTCGAAGCGATTCAGCACGTCGCCGAGAGGACCTGGTGGAATGTCGAAGCGCCGCGTCTGGCAGGCTCCCGCGACGGCGCCGGGACCCGGAAAGCGCCCGCGCGTCCTGCAAATCGTCGAGCGACCATGACAGATACCGCGCGTGAGCACCTCGTGAACGATGCGAAGACGGGGATCCGAAAGACTCGGGCGAGCCCGCCGAGGGCATCAGGATCGGCTGCCCGGCGGCCCGCGGGATAGCTCGCCGCCGCGTCGGTTCGGCCTCCTGGCCGCCGGACGCCGTCGTGGGTGCGCAGTCGTCGAGCGCCTGGCCGACGCCATCGGAACGCCGACCGTCATCCAGGGCGAAGTGCCCGTGCAGTCGCCGTGGGGTTCGCCTGGTGGGCGCGGCTCGCCTGCCTCATGCGTGTCTGCGGAGCCTCTTGCGAAGAGCCTTGCGAGTCATCGGCGACCTCTCCTCGCGAGAGTGCGCGTCAGCTGACACGGCGGGCTCCACCTAGGAATGTGCGAGGCCGGACGCGGCTCATGCGCCACGCGCGTGATCCCAGGGTCTGTTCCGGGCCTGCAGTTCGGTCAGCCCGCCGGGTGTCACCACACTCGGCGGGCGCTTGTGTTCGACGCACTTTCCATGAACGCTGAGACTCCGTCTCAGTAGAGGCCTTCTTACGGTATGTCCGACCTTATTGGTCGGTCAAGAGAAAAGCTCAACTACGTTTCGCTGTCGTAGATGCGCTGCCCGTGGCGGTCGCAAACAGCAGGACGACGGTCGGGCGGCAGGCGGAGGTAGGCGGTCTGGCCCGGGTCGAATTGACGGTCGCCCGCGACGCGGGCCACGAGACGCTGGGCGCGGTACTCGAGCGTGACCAGCGTCTCGCTGCCCATCGGCTCGACGACGCTGACGCGAGCGCTCCGTCCCAGCCGGGGCCGGCGAGCGAGGCGACGTCGATGTCTTCAGGCCGGATGCCGATCGTCACGCGCGCGCCGCGCGTGTCGGCTCGATCCGGTCCAGCAGGTTCATCGGCGGGCTGCCGAGAAACGTCGCGACGAAGGTGTCGGCCGGCTGTCGATAGCAGCTCGAGCGGCGCGCCCGCCTGGACGATCGGCGCCGTGCCGCATGATCGCGACGCGGTTGCCGAGCGTCATCGCCTCGCCCTGATCGTGGGTGACGTAGATCATCGTCGTGCCGAGCTCGCTGGTGGAGCCGCTTGAGCTCGGTGCGCGTCTGCAGGCGCAGCTGCGCGTCGAGGTTCGACAGCGGCTCGTCCATCAGGTAGACCGGTCGGGTTCCGCACGATGGCGCGGGCGAGCGCGACGCGCTGCTGCTGGCCGCCCGACAGCTGCGCCGGGCCGGCGCGCGAGCAGCTCGGTCGAGGCCGACCCGCGCGGCGGCCTCGCGCACGCGCCGTTCGATCTCGTCCGCGGCCGACGCGGCGGGTGCGGAGCGGAAACGCGATGTTGTCGAAGACGGTGAGATGCGGATAGAGCGCGTAGTTCTGAAAGACCATCGCCACGTCGCGGCTCGCCGGGCTCGACGCTGGTCGACGCGCCGATCGCCGATCCAGATCGCGCCGGAGTCGAGCCGACTCGAGGCCGGCGAGCAGCCGGAGCAGCGTGGTCTTGCCGCATCCGGACGGCCCGAGCAGCACCAGGCATTCGCCGTCGTCCACCGTCGAGATCGATGCCGTCGCACCGCGTCGGTGCGCGCCGAATCGCTTCGTGCACCCGCTCGAATCGCACGCGCATCGGACGCAGTATACCCGCGTCGTGAGTGGCGGCAGCCTCGCGACAGCGCCAGACGCGACGCGGGCTGTATACTCCGCCCATGACCGCACCGAGAGCGCTGGGACGTCGTCGGCGTCGGCGCCAACTCCGTGGACTTCGTGCAACCTGCTGCCCGGCTATCCGCAGCCGTTCGGCTCGTTCGCGAAGATGCAGATCAGGGATCGCCGCGTGCTCTGCGGCGGCCAGACCGCGACGGCGATGTGCACCTGCGCGAGCCTCGGCCTGCGCAGCGAAGCACGTCGGCGTCTCCGGCACCGACGACAACGGCCGCCGGCATCCGCGCCGAGCTCGACGCAAGCGCGACGTCGACATCGCGGACCTGATCATCCGCGACGCCGCAGAACCAGTTCGCGGTGATCCTCGTCGACGAGACGACCGGCGAGCGCATCGTGCTGTGGGATCGCGACGAGAAGCTGCGGCTGCGCGAGCGCGAGCTGCCGATCGAGGCGCTGACGACGCGCGCGGGTCGTCCACGTGGACGACGTCGATCGACGACGCGGCGATCCGGGCGGCGCGGGATCGCGCGCGCCGCCGGCGCCCTGGTGACGAGCGACATCGACCGCATGACCGCCGCGCACCGAGCGAGCTCGCCGCCGGCGTGACGCACGCCGATCTTCGCCGAGCACGTGCCGACCCAGCTCGCCGGCACCAACGATCATGGAAGCGCGCGCTGCGGAAGCTGCGCGCGACGCTCGACAACGTCCTCGTGCGTCACGCATGGGCGAGCGCGGGCGCGATGGCGCTCGAGGGCGACTCGCTTCTACCACGTGCCCGCGTTCAACGTCCACGCGCTCGACACCACCGGCGCCGGCGACGTGTTTCGCGGCGGCTTCATCTACGCGCTCGTGCACGGCCAGCCGATCGAACGAGGCGCTGCGGACCGCCAACGCCGCCGCCGCGGTCAGCTGCACGCGGCTCGGCGCGCTCAACGGCGTGCCGACGCTCGACGAAGTCCGCGAGCTCATCACCGCCGACCTCCACAGGTAATCCGATCGGCCTCCGTCTGGCTCGCTGCGCTGGTCGACGTGGCTGCTCGCGTGCGGCGGCGCCCGCCGCCCCACCCGACAGGTGTCGCCCAGCGGCATTCGCCTGCCGCGGCGCCAGGAGACGCCGTCGCCGTCGTCGTGGCCGGCTGCGCGCGCTGCGACTGGGGCGAGAGGCCGGGCGAGGGCGCGGCGCTGCGGGTCCTCGTCGACGGCAGCTACTCCCAGCACATCATGCTGGCGCGGGGAGAGGCGGCCGCCGAGTATCGCGTCTCGCTGGGCACGCTCGCGGCGGGGACGCCACCGCGCTGACGATCGAAGCGCGACGCGGCGCTCAGCGCTGCCGGCGCCGGGCCGGCCGCGATCGACGTGCCGGACGTGCTGCTGCTTGCGACGGATGGGAGCGACGACGCCGTCGCGACGTCGATGGCGCCGGTCCTCTACGCACGGCCGAACACGGTCGGCAGGTTCACCGACCTGCCGCTCTTCATGTGGGTACGAGGTCGTCCCGACCGCGCGTGGCCGTCAGTTCCGCTACTCGGTCATCTTCTCGAACGAGGACGGCGGGACGCCGACCGATCGCCTGATGGCGACGTGGGGGCGCACGACCGACATCGAGTTCGTCTACGGCGTCGAGGTGGACGCGCGGAATGCGGTGCTCGCCGAGGAGTTCCAGGGACCCGGGCACGAAGTGCCGCCGTTCAAGGGCAGGCACGAGGCGCGGCATCCGCTGCAGTGGGTCTCGACCGACAACAACATGGTCAGCGAGTCAGGTCCGACGCGCGATCCGCTACGCGCCGGCGCCGGCGAAGTTCGATCTCGCCGGCGTCTCGCGCGAAGCGGTGATGGACGCGCAGCCGTGGCGTACGCGGTCATGGCCGAGGAGCTGGCACGCGAGGGCAAGATCGTCGCGGATGCGCCGCCCGGAAACAAACAGATCCCGGATCCGCGCCGCTTCGTCTACATCGAGGCCTGCGGCGAAGTCGGCACCGCCGCGATCGCGTTTGCCGTCGCGGTGCGAGACACCTGGATTCCATCCGACCGGGGCGTCCGCCAGCACCGCATCGTCCGCGACGGATGTTTCCGGGCCGCGATCCCGCTGCCGCCGGGGACACGCGCCGGCCGACATCCGCGGCATCCGGGCGCTGGCCTACGAGCGGCCGCCGGCCGAAGGGCAGCCGCCGCTGCCCGCCACGCCCGTGCGCCTGACCAGCCTCACCAAGCTCTTCATGCTCGACGATCAGTTCGTCCCCGGACCGACGCTGCGTCACCTGGCGGGGGAACCAGGTGATCCCGGCCGGCGGTGCGCCCTTCGAGGTGAAGATCCCGTGACCGCGAGCGCGCCGGCGCCCGTCCTCGAGATGCGCGGCGTGTGCAAGGCGTTTCCCGGCGTCGTGGCGCTCGACGGCGTCGACCTGACGCTCCATGCCGGCGACGTCCACATGCTGCTCGGCGAGAACGGCGCCGGCAAGTCGACGCTGATGAAGATCCTCAGCGGCGCCTACCGCAAGGACGCCGGCGAGATCCGCATCGACGGCCAGCCGGTCGAGATCGGCAGTCCCCGCGACGCGCTCGCCCTCGGCATCCGCGTCATCTACCAGGAGCTGAACCTCGTGCCGCAGCTCTCGGTCGCCGAGAACATCTTCCTCGGCGCGCTGCCGACGCGCTGGACCGGCGTCGTCGACTGGCGTGCGCTCGACGAGCGGGCGTCGCACGCTGCTCGCCGACCTCGGCCTCGACGCCGCCGCGCTCGGCCCGCGGACCCGCGTGCGCACGCCTCGGGATGGCGCAGCGTCAGATGGTCGAGATCGCGAAGGCGCTCGTCTCGTCCGCTTCCACCGGGCCGGCGGCAGGGCACTCAGGGTCCTGGTCGATGGACGAGCCGACCTCGTCGCTGACGAGCCGCGAGGTCACGCAGCTGTTTGCGCTGATCGAGCGCCTCACCGCGCGCGGCGTGGCGATCGTCTACATCACGCACCGGCTCGACGAAGTCTTCCGCATCGGCCGGCGCGTCACGGTGCTGCGCGACGGACGCCACGTCACGACCCGGCTCCTGAACGAAGTGACCGTGCCCGGAGCTCGTGCGGCTGATGGCGAACCGCGACCTGAGCGAGCACTTTCCGAAGGTCCGCGCGGCGCGCGGCCCGAGCTCCTGCGGGTCGAGCACGGTCAGCCGCGGCGGCGCGCTGTCCGACATCAGCCTGTCGCTGCACGCCGGCGAGGTGCTGGGGATTGCCGGGCTCGTCGGCGCCGGGCGGACCGAGCTGGCGCGCGTCATCGCCGGCGCCGACCGCCGCGATCGAGGGACGGTCGTCGTCGACGGCGGCGCAGGTTCACCTGCGCGGCCCGGCCGACGCGATCGCGCACGGCATCGGCCTGCTGCCGGAAGATCGCAAGGCGCAGGGCCTCGTGCCGGGGCTGACGGTGGCGCGCAACATCGCGCTGCCGCACGGACGGCGGCTGGCGCGGCTGGGCGTGCTGCCGCGCGGATGCGAGGCGGCGCTCGCCGGGCCGATCGCCGACGAGCTGCGCGTGAAAGCGACCGCGACGCAGGCCGTGCGGCTGCTGAGCGGCGGCAACCAGCAGAAGGTCGTGCTCGGCAAGTGGCTCGCGGGCGACGTCCGCATCTTCATCTTCGACGAGCCGACGCGCGGGATCGACGTCGGCGCGAAGGTCGAGATCTACCACCTGATGAACCGGCTCACCGCGCGCGGCGCCGGCATCATCATGATTCTCGTCGGAGCTGCCCGAGCTGCTCGGGATGAGCGATCGCATCCTCGGTGATGCACCGCGGCCGCATCCAGGCGGAGATCGACGCGCGCGGACGCGACCGAGGAGCGCGTGCTGCAGCGCGGCGCTGGGACTGGCCAGTTGATCGCCGCGCGCCAGTTCGGGACGGTCATCGGGCTCGCGGTGCTCTGGCGTCGTGCTGTGGATCCTGACGCCGCACTTCCTGACGCGTCTCGAACCTGCTCAACATCGCCGAGCAGACCAGCATCAACGCCGATCGTCGCCGTCGGGATGACGTTCGTCGATCCTGTCCGGCGGCATCGACCTCTCGGTCGGCTCGATCGTCGCGCTCGTCGGGCGTCGTGCTGGGCACGCGCGCTTCAGGCGAGGCCAGCCGATTCCCGTCGCGCTGCTGCTGGCGCTCGCCGTCGCGGCCTCGCCTGCGGCCTGGCCAACGGCGCGCTGATCAGCTGGGGCGGCCTGCCGCCGTTCATCGTCACGCTCGGCACGATGAGCATCGCGCGCGGCGCGCGCGCTGCTCTTCACCGAAGGGCGGCCGGTCTCCGGGTTCGACGCGTCGTTCCGCGTGCTCGCGACCGGCCGCGCCGGCTTCATCCCGGCCCCGGTCATCGCGATGGTGCTGGTCTACCTGGTCGCGCACTTCGTGCTGACGCGGACGACGTTCGGGCGCTACGTCTACGCGATTGGCGGGAACGAGGAAGCCACGCGCCTGTCGGGCGTGGCGATCCGCTTTCACAAGACGATGATCTACGGCGGTCTCGGGGCTGATGAGCGCGGCCGCCGCCGTCATCCTGACGGCGCGGCTCAACTCGGCGCAGCCGATTGCGGGCATGATGTGCGAGCTCGACGCGATTGCCGCGACCGTGATCGGCGGCACCAGCCTGATGGGCGGCGAGGGCATCGCTTGGCGGCACGCTGGTCGGCGCGCTGATCATGGGCGTGCTCAGGAACGGCCTGAACCTGCTCGGCGTCTCGTCGTTTCTCCAGCAGATCGTGATCGGCGGCGTGATCGTGATCGCCGTGCTGCTCGATACGGTGTTGAAGCGACGGACGAACCTAGACGTGCGAGCTGCGTACATCGAGAGCGCAGGCCCTTCGCGAGACGGTTGCCGACGCGGGCCTGGAAGCGCGAGCGCTACAGCCGAGCGGGAGAGATACATATGAGAAAACACTCGCGCTGATCCTCGTGATCGCCGCGCGTCCTCGCTCTCCTGCAATCGCGGCGCGCACGAGCGCCACGAGCAATGCCAAGCCCACCGTGGCGCTCGTGCTCAAGACGCTTGAACCACCCGTTCTTCGTCGACATGCGCCGCGGCGCGCAGGAGGCCGCCGATCGCCTCGGCGTCACGCTGCAGGTGCAGGCCGCCGAGCGCGAGATCGACGTCGAGAAGCAGATGCAGATCGTCGAGAACATGATCCAGACCGGCATCCAGGCGCTCTGCATCACGCCGAGCGGCTCGCGCGAGATCGTCTCCGCCCTGGTCAAGGCCAAGGACGCCAAGGTGCCGATCGTCGTCGTCGACACGCGCGTCGATGCGAAGGCCGCCGCCGATGCCGGCGTGCGGACCGAGACCTTCGTCGGATCGGACAACTACGAGGGCGGCAAGCTGGCCGGCGATTACCTGGTCAAGGTGTCGGGCGGCAAGGCGCGCGTCGGCGATCCTCGAGGGCATTCCCGGCCACGAGACCGGCGACTCGCGGCTGCGCGGCTTCCGCGACGCCGTCAAGGCCTCGCCCGGCATCACGATCGTCGCGTCGCAGCCGGCGAACTGGGAGCGCGACCAGGGCTTCAACGTGTTCCAGAACATGCTGCAGGCGCACGCCGACATCGACAGCGTGTTCGCGTGCAGCGACCTGATGGCGCTCGGCGCCATCGAAGCGATCGCCGCCGCCGGCAAGACCGGCAAGATCCGCGTCATCGGCTTCGACGCGCTCGACGATGCGAAGAAGGCGATTGCGGCGGGAACGATGGAGGCGTCGGTGGCGCAGTTCCCGTCCGAGATGGGACGCGTCGCCGTGGAGAGCGCCGTCAAGGTGATCCGCGGCGAGACGGTGCCGGCGGAAATCAAGGTCGAAGCTCGAGCTCGTGACAAAGGACAACGTGAAATGACAGCGTCCGACCTGGCAGTTGGATTGATCGGACTCGGCCGCCTGGGCCGGGTCTACGCGCGCGATCTCGTCCGGCCGCATTCGCCGAAACGCGGCTCGTGGCGGTGGCCGATCCCGTTGGGGTCGCTGGCGGCAGGAAGTCGCCGCCGAGTTCGACGTCGCGCGCCACTATGCGGATCCCGCTCGCGCTCATCGACGACGACGGCGGTCGACGCGGTCGTCATCGTCACGCCGACGCACACGCACCGGCGAGCTCGTCGTCGCCGCGGCGGCGCGCAAGAAGCCGACGTTCTGCGAAAAGCCGCCGGCGCTCTCGCTCGACGAGGTCGCGGCGATGCAGGAGGCCATCGCCCGCTCCGGGCATGTTCTTCCAGATGGGGTTCATGCGGCGGTTCGACGCCGGCTACGCCGCCGGAAGAAGCGCAGATCGAGGCCGGGCGCATCGGCACGCCGCTGGTGTTCAAGTCGACGTCGCGCGATCCGTTCCGGCCGAGCCTCGAGTACGCGAACCCGAAGAGCAGCGGCGGCATGCTGATCGACATGGGCATCCACGATTTCGATCTCGCGCGCTGGTTCATGGGCGAAGTGGCGACGGTGTCGACGATCGGCGCGACGATCGCGTACCCGGAGCTGGCGACGGTCGGCGACATCGACAACGCGGTCGCGAGCCTCACCTTCGCCAGCGGCAAGCTCGGCGTCGTCGATCTGAGCCGCAGCGGCATCTACGGCTACGACATCTCGACCGAGATCCTCGGCTCCGAAGGCACGGTGCGGATCGGCTACCTCCGCGAGACGCCGCTCATGGTGATGACGAAGAACTCGGTCGCGCACGACACGGTGCCGTACTTCATGGAGCGCTTCCGCGACGCCTACACGACGCAGCTGCAGAACTTCGCGCAGAACGTTCAGCAGGATCGGACGCCGCCGATCACGATCGTCGACGGGCTCGAGGCGCTGCGGCTGGGCGTCGCCGCGACGCGCGCGCAGGAGAGCGGCCAGTCGGTCGTCGTCGCTGACGTCAAGGGCTCTCCTCGCACGTAGTGCACGGTCCGGGCCGGATGCACGGACGAAGATCCGCCTACGAAGGCGGACAGCCACGATGCACCTGAGCGATGCTCACGTCAGAGGTGATTCATGCGCTGGCCTTCAGCTCTCGCCGGAGTCGTCATCGCCGCTGCGCGCGTGGTCAATCGGTCTCGGCGGCCGACGATCGCGCGACTCGTCGCGACCGCGCGGGTGGCGCAGAATCGCGCCATCGCCGCCGGCGACCTCGACCTGGCCGCCAGCTTCTGGACCGAAGACGTGACGGTGCGCCGCGCGCTCGGGCAGCGGCTGAGCGGCATCGCCGAGGCACGGGAAGCGCTTCAACCCACCGGCCCGCCCGAGTCGCGCCTCGTCTACCAGCGTCTCACCCGCGAGATCGACGTGAGCCCGAAGTGGCCGCTGGCCTTCGAGACCGGCACCTGGCAAGGGACACCGGGCAGCGCCACCGGGCCGGTGACGATCGGCGGCAGGGCATCTGGCGCAGTGGGTCAAGCCGCGGCGAGCGCTGGCTGATTCGATCGGAGGTGTTCGTCGCGCTGACGTGCCGCGGCGCGGGTTGTCAGTCAGCCGCCGTGCCGTGCACCAGAATCACGGTCCGGCTGAAAGCCGAAGACACCACGTGCGATGGGTGATCTGCGCAACGATCTCGATCGTCTGATCTGGTGCGGCTTGTCAGCCGTACCGCGATCGGCGCCGTCCTCCACCGCCAATCCGGCCGCTGGCGTTCCTCGAGGAAATTCACGTGCGAACGCTCTGTGCGACCGCGCACATCCATCTCGACGCGTCGCGTGCGCCTCTTCGTCGCCGGGATTGAACACGCCGGACCATCATGCTGGCGCGATCGTCGCCACTGCTTGACAGCGCGCTGAGCACGAGGTCGCCGTCACCGGCATTGATGTGCGAGCGAACGACCGCGTCAGCGGCGCGGCGCCTTCACGGCCGGCGGGCGGTCACGACACGCGGCTGGGAGTGTTGTGCGCGCGGGCGCTGGCGAGCAGGGCGCCCGGTGCCGGCGCGCGGGCCATGGCGGCTCGAAGGCGCGATCCTCGAACCGGTGACGGCCGAGGCACTGCGCCCCCGGCGGTCGCGACCGGCGGCCCGGCGTGGCCTGAGGGACCGCGTCGCCAGATCGTTGCGCGACAGGTCGCCGACCGCGCGGACGAGCGTCAGCGCGATCGCCGGCGGCTCGCCGGCGATCTCGCACTCCATCAGGCCCTTGCCGATCACGGTGGCGCCGGTCTCGGCGTCGCCGGCATCGACCATCGACAATCATCGGCGGCGCTGCTGACCGGCGACTTCGTTCCTGATCGTCGCCGGCACCGGCATCATGCGCTGGGCGCGTCACGACATCGAACGCGGTGTCGGCGCGGGCAGCTGTCGACCTGCGCACGCGCCGGTCGGGAAGAGGATGCGCAGCCGGTGATCGCTCGGCGCGGTTGTCGACCGACACCGAGCAAGGCCGACGCGTGGCGATCCGGCGTCGAGCGTCGCGTCGATCGACACGCGGCACGGTCACCGATGTCGTCGCGGATCGTGACGCGCGATCGCCAGCTGGCCGCGCTCGGCAGCGGCAGCTCGAGCTCGACGCGGAAGGCCGGCGCGCAGCGGCCCGCGCTGACAGCTGCGTCACGCCGGTCACACGCGCGTCGCGGCGGTGACGCGCGGGTCCGACGCCGGCGGCAAGATGCTTACTCGTCGCCGACGTCGCCGACGTCCTCGAGTCGACCGCGGCGCGGTGATACGTCACCCCGCTCGCCTTGATCCATCACGTCGAACGTGCCATCGTCGTTCACCGAGACGCGCAGCCGTTCGTTCTCGCGCGAGCTGGCGGTCACCAGCCGCCGTCCGTAAGACGACGAGTAGGCGCGCCGTACGCCGCGGCGGGCACGCCGCGCCTGCTGCCGGCACCGGTTCCGGTACTGCGCTCACGTGCAGATCGAACGCCGCATAGCCGCACGGCGGCAGCGCCGGCGCCCACCAGAGCACGTGCAGCCGCCGGACGTTCAGCGCCCACGGCGTTTCGTAGCGGCTCATCACGTGGCTGACGATCTGTTCTTCGCCAAGGACCTGAAACTCGACGGCTGCCCGTCCGGCCCGGTGACGTCGGTGATCGTCGCCTCGCGCGGCCAGAACGCGACCGGCCGATCGAGCGCCTGCGCGTCGACCTGCCGCCACGGCTCCGCGCTGTCGATCGGGCAGATCGATGAACGCCTCGACGACCTGCGCGCGCGCGACGGCGTCGGCGTTGACGACGACCGCACGGATCGATGCCTCGGTGGCGGCGCGCGGCACCGCGTCGGCGATCGCGTCGAGCGCGGCGTCGACCACCGCGTCGCCGACCTGGCGCGCGCGCGCGAACGCGCGTCATGTTCTCCTCGTGCACGGCGTCGATGCTGCAGCCGCAGATGCTGTCGTGCGGATGGTTCTGCAGCAGCGTCTTCCAGGCATGCCGCAGCTCGACCGGCCGGGTAGCGCGCGCCGAGCCAGCGACGCGAACGACCGAGAGCGGCTCGGCATACGACTCGAGCAGCGTCTGGACGTGCGCGTTCTGCTGCTTGAGGTAGACGCGAGCCGAGAGCACGCCGGGCAGGCAGGTTCGCGTAGTCGGTGCCGCCGCGCAGCTCGCCGACGACGGTCTCCAGCGCCGGCCGGTCCGGTCTCGACGGCGCTCCTGACCGCGGCGACGTAGGCCGGCAGCGTCGAGTGCGTGCGCGCGCTGGCCGGCGATCGCCGACAGCCGCTCGACGAGCGCCGGGATCGCGGTGTGCGGCTCGACGTGGTCGACGCCGTTCATCAGCAGCGCCTGGCCGGTGCGGGTGCGCGCGCGCTCGTAGTCGACCTTCTCCGTCGCCGCGCGCCATCATCGCCTCGGGATCGAACACGATCGCGCGTCGCGTTGCAGTAGCCCTCGGGCGGCAGGTGCATCATCAGCACGCGCGAGCCGTCCGGCGCGTCCCACCAGTACTCGGCGTTCGTGCCCGCCGAAGCCGCGCCACAGGATGGTGTTGTCGAGGCCGAACTGCCGCCAGATCTGCGGCATCTGCGCCGACGTGGCCGAACAGATCCGGCAGGTAGCCGACCGGCATCGGCGTGCCGAACCTGCGCGAGAGTGCGGTGGCCGCGCGACGAGGTTGCGGACCAGCGACTCGCCGCTGACGAGAAACTCGTCCGGCATGACGTACCACGGGCCGATCAGGATCCGGCCGTCCTCGATGGCGCGCCGCAGCCGCGGCTCCTGCTCGGGCCGGATCTCGAGGTAGTCCTCGAGCACGATCGTCTGGCCGTCGAGGTGAAAGTGCTTGTATGCCGGATCGGCGTCGAGCAGATCCAGCAGCCGATCGACGAGCGCCACGAGCCTGAAGCGGAACTGCTCGTGGGTCAGATACCACTCGCGATCCCAATGCGTGTGCGAAACGACGTGGATGTCGAGCATCGGTCTGGTCACCCTTTGACCTGCTCCGGCGTGTAAGGCCGGCGACGAAGAAGCGTTGCAGGCAGCACGAACGCCGCCAGCACCGGCACGAGCGCGATGAAGCTGGCCGCGGCGAGCAGCTGCCAGTCGGTCTCGTAGGCGCTCTGAAAGCTGAACAGGCCGAGCGGCATCGTGAAGCGCTCCTGCGAGTCGAGCAGCGACCAGCGCGCAGCGAGAACTCCGACCAGTACGCCGCCAGGTTGAAGATCGCGGTCGCGCCAAGGCCCGGCGCGACGAGCGGCAGCACGATCGTCCACAGCGTCCGCGCCCGCGACGCGCCGTCGAGGCGCGCCGCCTCGAAGATCGATCGCGGCACCGCGGCGAAGAAGTTCTCGAGCACCCAGATGGTGAACGGGACCTGCATCGCCGCGTAGACGAGGATCAGCCCTGCCCGCGTGTCGATCAGGCCGAGCCGATCGATCACGCCGTAGATCGGCACCAGCGAGGATCACCGGCGACACCATCTGCACGGCCAGCAGCGCCGCCATCAGCGGCCGCCGCCCGCGGAAGCGCTCGCGCGAGATCACGCATGCCGCCGGAACGGCGGCCGCCATCGTCACCGCGCGTGGCCAGCACCGCGACGATCGCGCTGTTCCAGAGGTACCACGGCACCTGCGTGTGGGTCAGCGCAAAGCGGTAGTTCGCGAGCGATCCGCCCGCGGGCAGCCACTGCGGCGGGTGCTCGTAGACGCCGGCCTTGCTCTTGAGCGACAGCGAGAACAGCCAGAGCTGCGGCAGCAGGAACGCCGCGGCGGCGGCCGCCAGCGCGGCGATGAAGCCGAGGCGCCTCCGGCGCGCGTCGCGATCATCGTGCCGCCGCCCAGCGCTCGCGCGGCATCGTCCGTCCGCCTCGCGCATGATCAGCCGGCCGGCGACCCACGCCAGCGTCAGGTTGACGGCCAGCATCACGACCGCGACCGCCGCCGCGCGTCCCGCCTCGAGATCGAAGAACCCCAGGCGATACATGAAGAGCGAGATGACCTCGGTGCCCTCGCGCCGGCCCGCCGCCGGTCAGCGGCATGATGAGATCGAAGGTGTTGAACGACGCGATCGTGATGAGCACGAGGTTCAGGCGCGATGACCGGCGCCAGCTGCGGAATCAGCAGCCAGCGCAGGCGCTGCCACGCCGACACGCCTTCGAGGTCCGCCGCTTCGTGCAGCTCGCGCGGCACGCGCTGCAAGCCGGCGTAGAGCAGGATCATGCTGAAGGCGCAGCCGCGCCACACGTTGGCCGACGATGACCGACGCCAGCGCCAGCGCCGGCGACGAGATCAGCGCCAGCGGCCCCACGCCGACCTGCGACAGGTAGTAGTTGACGATGCCCGAGCGGTTTTCGATGAGCAGGATCTTCCAGAGCACGCCGGCCAGGACACCGGGCATCACCCAGGCGCTGACCACCGCCATCCGCGCGACGAGCGTGCCGGGCACGCCGCCGGCGGCGCCCGGCGTCGATCAGCCAGGCGATCGCGAAGCCGATGGTCAGCTGCAGGACGACCGATCCGGCGACGAAGATCGCCGTCACGCCGACCATCCCGTAGAACGACGCCGTCGGCGAGCAGGGCGCCGATAGCTCTCGAGCGTGTATGCGATAGCGCGCTGCCGGCGACCGTCGCGTCGGTCAGCGACAGCCGCAACAGGTCGAGCATCGGATAGATCAGGATGATCGTCACGAGCGCCACGGCCGGCAGCACCCACGCGACGCGCGCCGGCGCGTCGCGGCCGCGACGCCAGAACATCGCGACCGGAAACGACGACCGCGAGCACGATCGGCATCCACGCGAGCGCGATCGGCGCCGCGCCGCGCCGTCGAGGTCCGCGACGCTGGTCTGACGCGCGTATTCGCGCGTTCACCGCGCGCCACGCCTCGTCGAGCGCCTGCGTCCGGCGTCTTCTCGCCGGACACCACCGATGCCGATCGCCAGCTGCAGGCGCTGCTGAAATCTCCGGGTAGATCGGCACGGTCGGCCGGGCGTGGCCGTCGACCAGCATCTCCCCGAACCGCCGGTACCACCGGTCCTGGCTGAAGATCGGGAAGTCGCGGTAGACGCTGCGTCGCACCGGCAGGTGGCCGGTCGCTTCGCTGATGCGCGCGGCGTGCGCGGGCGCCTCGACGTCGCGGATGAACTCGATCGCGGCGCGCTGCCGCGCCGGATCGCGCGCGAAGACGACCCAGACCCAGCCGCCGGTGCCGGTCGACCGCGTGGTCGGCGTCGGCCTGCGGAATCGGCGCGATGTCCCACTTCGCGAAGTCGGCCGGCGACGAGCCCGGCCTGCAGATCCTTCAGCTGCCAGTTGCCGCCGAGAAACATCGCGACGTCGCCGGCGACGGCGGCGCCGGTCAGCTGCTGATAGTCGTTGTGTCCCGAGGACCGACCGCGGCGACGCGCCGCGCTGAATCGTGTCGCGCAGAAAGCCGAGCAGCCGGAGCATCGCGCGCCGGTTGGGCTCGTCGCCGAAGATCGGCCGGCCGCCGGCGTCGACGAGCTCGCCGCCTTGCGCCCAGAACATCGCGAGGTGATCGAAGCACCGTCGCCTCCCAGCGGCCGGCGTTGTAGAGATAGCCGGCGACGTCGCTGCTCGCGCGCGACCCGGCTCGCCGTCGTCGAGCAGCTCGTCCCACGTGCGCGGCGGCACCGGCACGAGATCCTTGCGGTAGAAGAGCACGCGGCAGTCGGTCTCGTGCCACAGGCCGTAGACGTGGCCGGCCGGGATCGGACAGCGTCTGGATCGTGAACGGCAGAAAGTCGCGCGCGGTCCTCTGCGGGCCAGTACGCCTCGAGCGGCTGGACGTCGTTCTTCAGCAGCGGCAGCCAGAAGCTGTCGATCGAGGCGACGTCGGGCAGCCGGCCCGCCGCCGCCGCGAGCTGCAGCTTCGCCTTGTGCAGCTCCAGCGCCGGGCATCACCGACACGCGCAGCTGGACGCCGGGATGCGCGCGCGCCCAGTCGTCGAAGACCGTGGTGAACGCGTCGGCGATCGCCGGCCGCGCCGCCAGATGCGAGTAATCCTGCTGCGCCCAGACGTTCAGCGTCAGCGGCGCGTCGGCGCGTCCGACCCGCACCGGCGTGACGAGATCCTGGCTGCGCGCGGCCGTCGCCGCGCCGAGCACGAACAGCACCACGAGCCGGACGATGAAGGGGAAGGGCGTCACAGGCGAACCGTCACGGTCCGGCTAAAGCCGGACACTAGGTGCACGCGCGAATGCGACGAGGTCACCCATAGGTGCGCCACGCCCGCGTCAGGTAGTCGCTCATCGTCAACACGAGGAGGATGCCGAGCCAGAAGACGCTGCCGACGACGACGGCCCAGGTGAGGTGGGTGCTGTACTTCACGTGCATGAAGAACAGGATGACGAGGACGGCCTTTGAACACCGCGATGGTCAGCGCCGCCACGGTGTTCAACGGGCCGAGGTCGACAAACGCGATCAGCACGGTCGCGGCCGTGCAGAGCATCAGGATCGCGAAGATCAGTGTAGTAGGTGCGCGTCGGAACGATATGGTCGGACATCGTTCAGCCGTGCCTTCCGATGAGATAGAGCAGCGGAAACAGGAAAATCCAGACGATGTCGACGAAGTGCCAGTAGAGGCCGCTGACCTCGATCGGGCTGTAGTAGTCGGCGGTGATCGTGCCGCGCCAGGCCAGCCAGAACATCACGCAGCATGATCCCGAGCCCGATGATCATGTGCACGCGCGTGCAGCCCGGTCATCGATGAAGCTACAGCGAGAAGAAGATCTGCGCGTGGTAGAGGTGCTCCTTCTCGAACTGGAAGGTCGGGCCCGGGACGTGATGCTCGACGAACTTGTGGTAGTACTCCACGCTCTTGATGCCGAGAAACGCCGCGCCGAGGATCATCGTCACGGCGAGAAAGATCATCAGCAGCTTGCGCTGGCCCAGCTGCGCCGCGTGCACGCCCAGCGCCATCGTCAGGCTGCTGGTGATGAGGACGACGGTGTTGATCGTGCCGAGCGTGACGTCGAGCTCGTGGCTCGCCGCGGCGAAGGCCGCGGGAGTACCAGTTGCGGTAGATCGCGTAGGTCGCGAACAGGCCGCCGAAGAACAGCACCTCGGTGACGAGAAACACCCACATCCCGAGCGTCGCCGCCTCGCGCTGCTGCGCGAGGTTGTCGAAGTGGTGCGCCAGCGCCGGATGATGGGCGTGCGCGCCGTGCGGCGACGAGTGGCGGCCGCGTCAGGCAACGTGATCCTCCACCTGCCGCCTGTAGTCGTAGGCGTCCCACGTGACGATCGGCGTTTCCGCGAAGTTCTCGGTCGGCGGCGGCGACGTCGTCGTCCACTCGAGGCCGACCGCGCCCCCACGGGTTCGCGCCGGCGATCTTCCCGTAGCGCAGCGACCACATCAGGTAGACCATCGGAATCAGGTAGCCGACGCCGAGGATCGACGCGCCCGCGCCGACGACAGCACGTTCAGCACCTGGAACTCGGGCGGATAGGCGTGGTAGCGGCGCGGCATGCCGAGGTAGCCGAGCGAGGAACTGCGGGAAGAAGGTCAGGTTGAAGCCGAGAAAGATGATCGCCGGCGCTGAGCTTGGCGAGGAATTCCGGTATAGAGGCGGCCGCTGATCTTCGGCCACCAGTAGTGCAGGCCGCCGAGATAGCCCATGATCGTCCCGCCGACCATGATGTAGTGGAAGTGCGCGACGATGAAGTAGGTGTCGGTGACGTGGACGTCGAGGCCGACGGCGGCGAGAAAGAGCCCGGTCAGGCCGCCGATGGTGAAGAGCCCGATGAAGCCGATCGCGTAGAGCATCGGCGTCTGCCACGAGATCGAGCCCTGTACATCGGTCGCCGTCCAGTTGAAGACCTTGACGGCCGACGGGACCGCGACGAGGAAGCTCAGGATCGAGAAGACCAGCGCGGCGTAGACCGACTGCCCGGCGACGAACATGTGGTGGCCCCACACCAGGAAGCCGAGCACGGCGATGCCGAGGCTGGCGAACGCGACGAACGAATAGCCGAACACCTGCTTGCGGCAGAACGCCGCGACCAGCTCGCTGATCACGCCCATCGCCGGCAGCACCATGATGTAGACCGCCGGGTGCGAGTAGAACCAGAACAGGTGCTGGAACAGGACCGGGTCGCCGCCGACGCGCGGATCGAAGAAGCCGAAGTGAAAGAGCCGCTCGGCCGCGACCAGCAGGATCGTGATCGCCACCACCGGCGTGCCGAGCACCATGATCAGGCTGGTGGCGTAGATCGACCACATGAACAGCGGCATCCGGAACCAGGTCATGCCGGGCGCGCGCATCCGGTGCGTCGTGACGATGAAGTTCAAGCCGGTCAGGATCGACGAGAAGCCGGTGATGAAGATGCCGAGCGCCGCCGAGATCACGTTGCTGGTCGAGGAGACGGTGCTGAACGGCGTGTAGAACGTCCAGCCGGTGTCGAGCCCGCCGGTCACCAGCGAGTAGGTCGTGAACGACGCGCCGATGACGTAGATGTACCAGCTCGCCAGGTTCAGCTTGGGGAACGCGAGATCCTTGGCGCCGATCATGATCGGCACCAGGAAATTGCCGAGCACCGAAGGGATGGCGGGGATGAGGAAGAAGAACACCATCATCACGCCGTGCATCGTGAACAGCTTGTTGTAGGTCTCGTCGGACGACCAGATCACCGACCGGCGTCGCCAGCTCGAGCCGGATCAACACCGCCATCGCGCCGCCGATGAAGAAGAAGAACGTGACCGCCGGCGAGATACAAGAGCGCGATCCGCTTGTGATCGCGCGTCAGCAGCCACGACCTGATGCCGTAGCCGTCGTTCAGGTAGTGCCGCGGCGGCATGAAAAGCGTCGGACTGGCCATGCTCCTGCTACCTTGTCTGCACCTGCGGCAGCGCCTTCAGCGACTTGACGTACTCGATCAGCTCGAGCAGCTGCTCCTCGGTGACCAGACCCTGAAAGGTCGGCATGATCGGCTGGAAGCCGCGAGGTCACCTTCGCCGCCGGCTGCAGGATCGATTCGCGCACGTAGGCCTCGTCCACGGTCATCGTCTCGCCGCTCTGCAGCTGCACGGTCTTGCCGAACAGCCCCTCGAGCACCGGGCCGCGGCCCTGCGCGTCGGGGCGATGGCAGGTGTTGCACGCGAGATCCTGGAACAGCTTGGCGCCGGCCGACGCCAGCGAGCCTTCCGGCGCCCCGCCGCTCAGCCAGGTCTGGATATTCGCTCGGCTCCATCACGATCACCTCGCCCGGTCATCCCGGAATGCCGGGTGCCGCAGTACTCCGCGCAGAACAGGTGATAGCGGCCCGGGCTTGGTCGGCTGAAACCAGATGTTGCGTGTAGCGTCCCGGGATGACGTCGGCCTTGACGCGGAACGCCGGCACGAAGACGTCGTGGATCACGTCCTCCGACGTCATGATCAGCTTCACCGGCCGCCCCACCGGCACGTGCAGCTCGTTGATCTCGCGCTGGCCGTCGAGGTGCTGGAACTTCCACATCCACTGCTTGCCGACGACGTAGATGTTCAGCGTCTCGTCCGGCGGGCGCGACATCGCGAAGAACACGCTGGCGCCCCACACGAAGATCACCATCGAGATCAGGAACGGGATGACCGTCCAGGTGATCTCGAGCATCATGCCGCCGTGAATCACCTCGCCGACGTCGTCGTTCGGATCGCGGCGGCGGTAGCTTGATCGCGTAGTAGACGATCAGGCCGGCGATGAGCAGCGAGAAGAAGATCGGTGATGGCGAGCAGGAAGAGTACAGCGCGTCGACGCGACCAGCCATGGTCGACGCGCTGCTCGGGGAACAGCGGGTCCCGGTCCACATAGTCAGGGTGCTCAGACCTGCCGGGGCTGAGGTGCCGGGAGTGCCGGGCGCACGTCGTTCCTTGCGAATCATCACGACGGATGAACGCGCACGAGCGCGAGCACCGTGGCGGCGCCGGCCAGCCGGATCAGCGCGCATGATCGACGAGCCCGTAGCGCCCGGTCATCGGGTCGTAGTGATAGCAGTAGAGCAGCAGCGCGTCGACCGGCGTGCCGACCTTGCCGGCCGACGCCTCGACGATGCCGAAGCGCAGATCGCGGGGGCCGTACTCGATGCCGAACAGGTAGCGTCGCCAGCCGGCCGTCCGGGCGTCAGCACGATGACGCCGCTCGGGTGCGCGAACTGCTTGGTGTCGGCGTCCCAGGCGTAGCGGAAGCCGGCGGCCGTGCGTGAGGCGCTCGATCTGACGGCTGATCGCCGGTGAGGAAATGCCAGCCTGGCGGCGGCGCCGGGCCGCTTGTAGCGCTCGAGGTAGACCGCCTTCTTGGCCGCCGCCGACGCCGGCGTGTCGCGCCGGGTTGAAGCTGACCGTGACGATCTCGAAATCCTTGCCCGGGATTCGAGCGACAGCACGCCCAGCGCGCTCGACAGGCCGTTGATCACCTGCGTGCACAGCATCGGGCAGTCGAAGTAGGCGAACACGAGCACGACCGGGCTGGCGGCCGAAGTAGTCGCCGAGGCGCACCGCTCGCGCCCGACTCGTCGCGGAAGACGGTGTCGAGCGGCACGCGCTGATCGATGTTCTGATCGAAGCCGATCGATTGCAGCGCCTTCGGCATGGCCGAGGAGACGATGCCCGCTTCCTGCTTGTAGCCCGGCCACGCCCGGGCCACTCGCCATCTCGGCTGTCGCCTCACGGCGGCAACAGCAAAGGACGCAAAGGTGACAAAGAGACACAAAGGCAATCGCGCGATCCTGCGGGCTCTGCGTGTGCATCGCGTGTCATCGCTCGCCTGCTCGCGCGGGCAGCCCGCGCTCCAGCACCAGTTTCATCGCCGCCGTCGATCGGGATCCGCACGATGCCGGCGTTCCTGTCGACCCAGCCGTAGGTGGTGAGGAGCTCGTCTTCCCTGGGCGCGCATCTCGGCCAGGTCCTCGCGCGGGTTGGTCTGGAGCCGCGGCTCGGGCGGCTCCTGGTGTCGCCTGCGCCGCCAGCGGGTACTCCGCCGGCGCGCTGCACGGCGTTCCCGCCCGTCGAAGAAGCCGAACAGCACGTAGATCACCAGCAGCACCACGAACGCGACGGCCATCAGCGCCGCCGCCGAAGCCGAAGATCGCGCCGGATGTTGACGTCGCTCTCCTCGTGATGGACCTCGAGGTGGCCAGCCGGGCCAGCGGCGGCGTCTGCGGCGTTGGGGCTGATGGCGCGTCGGCCATGGCTAGTGAGCCGTCCTCGGCGGCGCGCCGCGCTCGATGATGCGGCCGAGCGCCTCGTCGAACTCGGGATCGTGCACCGGCAGGATCGCGCGCCCGCGCAGCTGCCGGACGAAGCAGCCGAGCCAGACCGATCCGAGCGTCAGCGGCAGCACGAGGTCGAGCCAGCTCACGGCGATGCCGTCGCTGGTGGAACTCGGGCGCGATCAGCCAGAACAGATCGACCAGGCGCGACGATCAGGACGCCGACCGCGACCTTCGACGAGCAGCTCGGGCTGCGCGCTTCACCCGCCGCGAGAGCAGCACGACGAACGGCGCGGCGAAGTGAAAGACGATCAGCACGAGGCCGACGGCGCGCCACGCCGGTCTGCAGGCGGTGCAGGTACCAGCGCGATCTCCGGCCGGCAGATTGCCCGACCAGATGATCAGGTACTGCGAGAACGAGAAGTAGGCCCACAGCATCACGAACGCGCAGCATCAGGTTGCCGAGATCGTGGAAGTGCGCGGCGGCGACGATGCGATCGAGCGGCGCGCGGCGGCTGAGCCAGACGAGCACGACGATCAGGAAGGCGAGCGCCGACGAGCCCTGGCCGCCGAGGATCAGGCACGCCGTAGATCGTCGAGAACCAGTGCGGCTCGAGCGACATCAGCCAGTCGAACGACGCGAACGTGATCGTCAGGCCGTAGGCGAGCAGGCCGCCGCCGCTCAGCATCTGCATGCGGCGCGCGAGGCTCGGCTTCGGCGGTGCGATCCTGCTCGCAGCGACCACGCTGTTCAGGAAGCTACGCGGTCGCGTTCCACACCAGCGAAGTAGATGCGCGGCGCGGACCAGGAAGAACGGGCGTGTTCAGGTAGAGGTGCTTGTGCTGCAGCACCTCGTCGTGCAGCGAGGAGATCCGGGTTGGTCCAGACGTAGAGCTGCCGCATGCCGAGCGCGATCGGCAGGAACATCGCCGTCATCACCGGCAGCACGCGCGCCGCCGCGCCGATCGGCCGCCGGATGACGACGCCCCCACGCGCCGCCCGAGAGCTGGTGGACCATGCCGAGCGCCAGGCAGCCGAGCGTGACGCCCAGGCAGAGCATGTAGGCCATCAGGTACGACTGGAAGAACTGCCGCGGGTTCAGGAACAGGCCGACGCAGCGACACGGCGGCGCCGGCAGCGCCGACGAGCAGCAGGCGGCGCTGCAGCCCGGCCAGCTCCGGGATGGCGACGTCGGCGGTCTGCGTCAGCGGCGTCATGGCTGGATCCGGTCCCGCTCCGCCGCCGGGACGTCGGCCAGCGTCGCGCGCCCGCTCAGCTGGAGCGCGCGGACGTAGGCGACAATCGCCCAGCGGTCCTGCGCCTTGATCTGCGCGGCGTAGTCCGGCATCGCGCCGAACCCGTTCGTGATCACGTCGAAGAAGTGGCCGACCGGCGCGGCGCGCAGGCGGTCCTGGTGGATCGACGGCGGCCGCCGGTAGCCGCGCCGCACCACCATGCCGTCGCCCTGGCCGGTGCGGCCGTGGCACGGCGCGCAGAAGATGTCGAAGCGCTCCTGGCCGCGCGCCATCACGATCGCATCGACACGGAACGGAAAGACCGTGGCGTCGGCGCCGCTTCACCTTCCCGGTGTAGAGCAACGCGATCGTCCTGAAGCTGCCCGCGCGCGACGGTGCCCTCGACAACCGGCCGCGCCGAGCGCGCGTCGTTGAAGAAGGCCGACTCGCGCAGCGGGATGTACTTCGGCTGATCGTGCATGTCCTGGCGGCAGCCCGACACGCAGCCAGTCGTCAGCGAACGACGACGATCAACGCAGAAATCGCAGAACCTGCGCAGAAAAGATCTTCTCTGCGGGTTCCGCGGAGTTCTGCGTTATACGTCGTGGCCCTTAGTCGGCAACGGTCGTGACCTCGCGCGGGTTGAGCGTTTCCAGGAAGTGGCGCGTCGCCTCGACGTCGAACTTCGGATCGCGCGCCTCGATGCACAGGAAGAAACGGTTGCGGCTGGCCAGCGCGAAGCGCGGCACGTTGAACACCGGGTGATACGGCTCCGGCAGCCCGTTCAACGCGAGCATGCCGAGCACGCACGAGAGCGCCGCGACGAGGATCGTGCACTCGAAGGTGACCGGGATGAACGGCGGGCCAGCTGTGCAGCGGCTTGCCGCCGATGTTCAGCGGGATAGGCGATGACCGACGCCCAGCACATTGCAGCGCGTAGCCGCCGATGCAGCCGCACAGCCCGCCGATGAGGACGACCAGCGGCAGGCGGGTGTGGTGCGAGCCGAGCGCCTCGTGCAGCTCCTCGATCGGGTACGGCGAGTAGGCGTCCATGCAGCGGTAGCCGTCGCGGTGGGCGCGCGTGCGGTCGCGGTCGACGAGCGACGTCGGATCGTCGAACTCGGCCATCAGCCCGTAGACTGCCGGACGCACCCTCGGTCATTCGTCCACCTTCGCTTCCGGCAGCATCGTCCGCATCTCGAAGATCGAGATCATCGGCAGGAAGCGCAGGAACAGGAACAGCAGCGCTCAGGAACAACCCGATCGTGCCGAGGAAGGTCGAGCAGTCCCAGAAGGTCGGCGAGTAGTTGCCCCACGACGAGGGCAGGAAGTCGCGGTGCAGGCTCAAGCACGATGATCACGAAGCGCTCGAGCCACATGCCGACGTTCACGATCAGCGAGATGATGAAGAGCGCCGGCACGCTGGTGCGCACCGCGCTTGAACCACAGCGCCTGCGGAATCACGACGTTGCAGAGGATCAGCGACCAGTAGGCCGGCGCGTACGGGCCGAACATGCGGTTCAGCGGCACGAACCCTCGTACTGGTCGGCGCTGTACCACGCGATGAACGCCTCGGTCAGGTAGCCGTAGGCGACGATCAACCTGGTGACGAGCATCACCTTCGCCATGTTCTGGAGATGGCGCATGGTGATGAAGTCTTCGAGCTTGTAGACCGCGCGGATCGGGATCGCGAGCGTCAGCACCATCGCGAAGCCGGAGTAGATCGCCCCGGCGACGAAGTACGGCGGGAAGATCGTCGTGTGCCAGCCGGGCACGATCGCCGACCGCGAAGTCGAAGCTGACGACGGTGTGCACCGAGACGACCAGCGGCGTCGCCAGCCCGGCGAGCAGCAGATACGCCGTCTCGTAGCGGTGCCAGTGGTGCGCCGAGCCGCGCCAGCCCATCGCCAGCATGCCGTAGATGACCCGGCCCGACGCGCGACTGCGAGCGATCGCGCAGCGTCGCGAGATCCGGAATCAGGCCGACGAACCAGAACAGCAGCGACACGGTCGCGTAGGTCGAGACCGCGAACACGTCCCAGACGAGCGGGCTCCGGAACTGCGGCCAGACGTCCATCGTGTTCGGATACGGCAGCAGCCAGTAGGCCAGCCACGGCCGCCCGGTGTGGAAGCAGCGGGAAGATGCCGGCGCGACGCGACCGCGAAGAGCGTCATCGCCTCGGCGAACCGGTTGATCGAGGTCCGCCACGTCTGCTTGAGGAGCAGCAGGATCGCCGAGATCAGCGTGCCCGCGTGGCCGATGCCGATCCACCAGACGAAGTTGGTGATGTCGAACGCCCACCCGACCGGGACGTTGTTGCCCCAGATGCCGATCCCGGTGAACACCAGGTTGGTCAGCGAGACGAGGAGCAGCCCGGTGAGGAGCAGCGCGACGCCGAAGCCGGCGTACCACCACATCGGCGTGCGGCGGGCGAGGACGATCGAGCTGATCTTGTCGGTGACCGTGCCGAAGGTGTGCCCCGGCGCGATCACCGGCGGCGTCGCCGCCGACGACGGCGCCGCTGATCATCGTCCGACGGCTGCAGACGTGTTCGGCCACGTTACGTCGCCCAGCTCCGGGTTGACGTTGCGCACCGCCGCCAGATACGTGGTCCGCGGCCGCGTGTTCAGCTCGCCGAGCAGCGAGTAGTTCCGACCTCGGCCTGCAGCTGCGCGACGCGGCTCGCCGGATCGTTCAGGTTGCCGAAGACAATCGCGTCGGCGGGACAGGCCTGCTCGCACGCGGTCTTGATCTCGCCGTCGCGGACCAGGCGGTCGCCCTTCTCGGACTCGATCTTCGCCTGGCTTGATCCGCTGCACGCAGTAGGTGCACTTCTCCATCACGCCGCGGCTGCGCACGGTGACGTCGGGATTGCGCCCGAGCTTCAGGCTCGGCGTGTTCCAGTCCTGGTAGAGCAGGAAGTTGAAGCGGCGGACCTTGTACGGGCAGTTGTCCGAGCAGTAGCGGGTGCCGACACAGCGGTTGTAGACCATGTCGTTCAGCCCTTCGTGGCTGTGCGACGGTCGCGCCGACCGGGCAGACGACCTCGCAGGGCGCGTTCTCGCACTGCATGCACGGCACCGGCTGGAAATACGTCTCGGGATTGGCGACCGGCCCGCTGTAGTAGGTGTCGACGCGCAGCCAGTGCATCTCGCGCCCGCGCAGCACCTGGTCCTTGCCGACGACCGGGATGTTGTTCTCGACTGGCAGCCGACGACGCAGGCGTTGCAGCCGATGCAGGCGTTGACGTCGATCGCCATGCCCCACTTGTAGCCCTCGTAGGCGACGTCGGCGGGTACAGCGTGATCGTGCGCGGCGGCGTCTCGTCGTGCTCGCGCACCGACGCGGGATCGTGCGACGAACTCGTCGCGCGTCACGGCGCGCACCATCCCGCGCCCTCCATCAGGTGGTGGCTACTTGCGTGCAGGCGAGCGAGAAGGTCTCGCCGGTGCGCGGCGATCTCGACGCCGCCGCCGAACGACAGCGCGTCGGAGGTGCGGATGGCGTTGGCGTTGACACCGGCGCCGGCGGCGACGCGCGCCGCCGCGCGGCGCGGCCGTAGCCGGCATGCACGGTGACGCAGTCGTCGGGATGGCCGACGACCTGGAACAGCGCGCCGCGGATCGCCCGGCCGCGGTACTTCAGCTCGACGACGTCGGTGATGACCTGGCCGTGCTCGCCGCCCTGGAGCGAGGCGCTTCGCTGGCGCGAAGCTTCGCCGCCGTCGCCGGGCTCGCCAGCACGGCGTTGTCCCAGGTCAGCCTGCGTGATCGGCTTCGGCACCTCCTGCAGCCAACGCGTTGTTGGCGAAGCGGCCGTCGAGGACGCCGGGATCGAGGCGGAACACGAAGCTCGAGACCCTGCTCGGCGGCGCGCTGGTCGTGGGCGGTCACCGCGTCGGACTGCCAGTCGGTGCGGAGCACGACGCGCTTCGCCGTGAACGCCGTGTCCGGCACGAGGCCGTCGTGCAGCACCGTCCGCCACCAGCGCTCGAAGTCGCCGTCGCCGTGCGTCTCCTTCCAGTGGGCGCGCACGAGATCAGTATCCGCGTCTGCTCGCGGCCGGACGCGGCGGCGAGCACCTCGTGCGCCGGTCTTGCCATCGTAGAGAGGCGCGATCAGCGGCTGCACGATGCTACACGGTGCCGTCGGCGGCGCGTACATCGCTCCAGCTTTCGAGGTAGTGGGCCTCGGGGACGTGCCAGTGCGAGAGCTCCGCGGTCTCGTCGTCGTAGAGGCCCGAGGTGCGCCGCGGAAGCCGACCGTGGCGAGGCGGGAGGCGAATTGCAGATCGGCCGGCGCCGTCGCGACCGGATTGCCCCCGAGCACGAGGCAGCACCTGGACCTTGCCGGCATCCATCTCGCCGACGAGGCCGCTTCAGGGAGTCGATCGAGGACACCACCTCCGCGGCGACCGGATCGGTATAGACGACCGTCTTCCCGACGTTCCCGAGCGCATGGTTCAACGCGTGCGCGAGCGCGTGCACGACCATCGGCTGCTGATCGCCGGCGACGACGAGGCTCTTGCCCGGACGGACGTTGAGATCCTTGGCGACGGCGCGGACCCACGCGGCCTGCTCGGGCGTGAGCACCGCCTTCGGCTCCCGCAACACCGCGCCCGAGCTGTACGCGCGACCGCCCACGCGATCGTCTCGACCGCGCTCGCGGAATCGCCAAGCGGTGATCGGCGCGCGCGCCCGTCGGCGTCGGCGTGCTCTCGACCGCGTAGAGGCGGTTCATCGTGGGGCCGGGCTTCCGGCGACTGCTGAAGTCACGGAGCGTAGCGCACGTGACCCGGGCCGCTCGCGAGAAAGTCGGCGTCGAGCGCGAGCACGACGTCGGCGGCGGCGAAGCGGTACTGCGCGTCGGCGGCGGCGCCGAAGGCACCGTCCGCGCCCCGATCGTCGCGCCGTCGCGGGCGAGCGGATCCCACTGGGCCCAGCGCGCGTTCGGATAGGCCGCGAGCAGACGCGCGGAGCTGCGCCGCGAGCGTCGGCGACGTCACGGTCTCGGTGAGGATGCGGACGCCGGCGCCGCCGCTCTCGCGTTCCGACCTCGGGCGCCTTCGCAGTGCCGTGACGAAGGCGCTCCACGGCCGGATCTCCCCGGCGCTGCTCACCACCTGCGAGCGATCGGGATCGTAGAGTCCGAGGATCGAGGCCTGCGCAAACGCATCGGTGGCACCGAGGCTCGCCGGGTGATCGGGATTGCCCTCGACCTTGGTCGGCCGGCCCATGTGGCTCTCGACGAGGAGGCCGGTGCCGATCCCGCCGAGCGGCATCGCCGTCGCGAAGAAGAGCGGCCGCCCGGGAATGACGTCTTCCGGCTGCCTTCACGTACGGCACGATGTGTCTCGGTCGGCTGGCGGGTGCAGGCGGAGAGACCGGCGAGCGCGAGCGATGCGCCCATCAACTGGAGGAACTGCCGGCGCGTCGACGGCGTCGAGGGATCGCTGCGCCTGCCGGGGCAGCTCGCTTGCCAGCATGGCGTCGAAGCCCGGCCGGCGCGTGAGCTCCTCGAGCTGCGCCAGCCAGTGCCGGCCGCGCGCCCCCGCGAGCGTCGAGCCCGGACGCGTGATCCGAGATCGAGCGTGGTCGTCGGGTCGCTCATCGATGGCACGTGTCGCAGTCGGTCTTCGGCTGGACGTGGTTGGCTTTCAGGAGCTCGCGTCCGAGCGCGAGCTGATCGCCGGCGGCTGCGCATCGCATCGTGAAGACCTCCTCGCGCGGGACGCACGTAGCGCTCCGGATTGCGGTGGCAATCGAGGCACCACTCCATCTGCAGCGAGTTCTGCTGCCAGGTCGAGGTTCATGCGGTCGACTGCGGCCGTGACAGGTCTCGCACCCGACGCCCTTCGCGATGTGGATGCGGATGATTGAAGTAGACGAAGTCGGGAAGATCGTGGACGCTTGATCCACGGGATCGAGACGTCCGGTGCGGAAGCTCGCGCGCACGGGCTCGAGCGTCGGGCTGTCGGACCAGATCTGCGTAGTGGCAGTTCATGCAGGTCTGGGTCGGCGGGATGCCCGCTGTAGCGCCGAGTCTCGACCGAGGTGTGGCAATAGCGGCAGTCGATGCCGAGCTCACCGGCGTGATGGCGATGGCTGAACGGCACCGGCTGCTCGTGTGCGATGCCCGCTTGCGTCACGTGCGCAGACCGATTGACGAGATCGAGTCCGAACCCTGCAACCGCGACCACGATGAGCGCCCCAAAGATGCTGACCCGCGCAATCGTGTTCGTGCTGCGGTGAAAAACCTGAGGCACGCGCGGCGGATAATAGCGGCCGTTTCCAATCCCGCAAGATGACGGAAAGTGAATTACGGTGATCGCGTCGAGAAGACTTGCTAATGGTGCTCGATGCGCGTCGCCGCGACGCGCGCCCCGCATGGTCGAGTCGCTCGCGCGCGAGCGCCGTGCCGCCGCATCGTGGGGCGTGAGGCCGCGCGCGGCGGCGATCTCGAACACGCGCGCTAACTACGCTCGGCGATGCGCTCGACGACGGCGAGCGCACCGGCGCCACGTCCCGCGCCACGCATTCGAAGCCGGCGATCACCGCCCCCGCGTTGGCCGCGAAGTCGGGTGCGTACCAAATGCCGCGCTCCTTGAGCACGTGGCCGGCGGACGGCGTCGCGAGCTGGTTGTTGGCGGCGCCGGCGTGCCCTTGGCTTGGATCGCGCGGGCGACGGCATCCGTCACGATCTCGCCGGTCGCGCACGGCGCGAAGAGATCCATCGGACGCTCGAAGATGCGGCCCGCATCAATGCGCGGCGCATCGACCTCGACGCTGCACATCTCGGCGCGATCCTCGTCGATCTCCGAGAACGCGACGTCGGCGCCCGCCCCCACGAGCAAGCGCACGAGCTCGAGCCCGACGTCGCCGATGCCCTGCACGACCACGCGCGCGCCGGCGAGGTCGTCGCGGTCGGCGACGCGCCGCCAGATCGCCCGCATCGCCGCCATCACGCCGGTCGCGGTCGCGAGATCCGAGCATGCCGGGCTCGTCCTCGGCGAGGACGTTGCCCAGGTGCGCTGGGTGACGAGCGCGAGCTCGACGGCGGTCGTGCCGTAGTCGCACGCGGTGACGTAGCGCCCGCCGAGGGACTCGATCACCTCGCCGAGGAGCGGAAACGCCTCGACGGGATCCATCGCAGGATCCTTCAACACGACGGCTTTGCCGCCGCCGAAGCCGAGCTCGGCGAAGGAGTTCTTGAAGGTCATCGCGCGCGCGAGCGCAAGCACGTCGTGGATGCCGTCGGCGGGGGCGGGATACGCCCGCCAGCGGATACCGCCACAAGCCGGCCCGAGGCGGAGGTCGTCGAGCGCGATCACCGCGGTGAACGCGAGCTCGGGACGCTCGATCACGTGCAGCTCGGCGGGGCCGAGCTCGGCGGCGAGGGCCGCGTAGTCGAGCGTGCTCATGGCTGCAGGAGCCTCATGGTCCAGGTCGTCACTCCCTTGGCTCCGCGTCGCCGCTCGAAGCGCTCGCGCCGGTGCAGGCGGAAGTCGCCGCGGGTCCAGAACTCGATCGCCCGGGGCGTGATGCGATAACCCGTCCACGCCGGGGGCCGCGGCACGTTCTCCCCGGGGTGGCGGCGTCCAAGCGCGCGCCAGCGGGAGAGGAGATCGCTCCGTCGGGCGAGCACCGCGCTCTGGTGCGAGACCGACGCGGCGAGGCGGCTCTCGCGACGGCCGCGTCGCCCAGTAGGCCTCCGCCTCGGCCGTGCTCACCATCGCCACGCGCCCTTCGACCCGCACCTGCTTTCCGAGCGCGTCCCAGTAGACGGCAAGAGCCGCCTCGGGATTGGCCACGAGCTCTCGACCCTTCCGGCTCCGCCCGTCGGTGGAAGAAGACGAAGCCGCGCGCGTCGACGTGCTTCAAGAGCACGTACCGCACGCGACCGGCCGCCCGCGCCGATCGGCGGTCGCGGAGCGCGATCGCCTCCGGCAGCGGCATCCCAGTGCGTTCGGCGTCCGCGAACCAGCGTCGGAATCTCGCGATCGGATCAGCAGGCATCGGCGTGAACGTACTGGCTCAACGGCACCGCGACAACCATCGTACCCGCAAGATGCTCGAACCAGGTGTTTCCGAATTTCAGGGCGGGCGAAGCGACGCACTCCATGCGCACGAGCTGGAGCGGCTGACCCAAGACTCGGGAGCTGGGCGTGCGGAGCCCGCGACACCGTCGCGCCGTCTTCTGCGACGGCCACCCTCGGGAAAGGCGGACGGTGGCGGGGTCGTCGGCGGGGTCCTACGGAGCCGGAGCGCGCGTACGGCGCAGCGGCGAGCGACGGCGGCTCATGGCGCGATCGGCGGTCGAGGGCGCAGGGCACTCAGGAGGCGATCGGCGCATCGCGCACGACGTTCGGGGTGGCGCTCCTGACCGAGATCACCGCAAATCGTCCGTGCCGAGGCGGTCACCCAGTGAGTGCCATGCGCTACTGCGACGCACCGATCAATCGCATGAGCGGCGGTCGAATGCGACGCGCCGATCGCAGCGCTCCGGCTCCGCAGGATCCGCGGGCGACCCCTCCGCCGCGCGCATTTCCCGACGGTCGCCGTCGCAAGAGTAGGCCCGGAAATGGCTCGTGCGCCGGTCGGGAACTAGCCCCCGCGCAGGTTGCTCAAAAGGGTCAGCTGCAAGGCGCGATCGACTGAGCGCGGAGGGCAGTAGCTGCGCCGCACCTCTCCGAGGGCACGGCAAGCGTGAGCGAGGGAGCAACGACGCAGATGGCCCCTTTTTCGGCGACCTGCCTCCACGTAGGCGGCGGCGGACGGTTTCGTGGTCGTACTTCGCGCTCGAGCCGCCGCACGATGAAATGGCCGCGCGCCACGTCCTGGAAATGATCCATGAAGAGCGCGTTCACGAGGGCGCCGCCGGCGGCACCGATCAACGGCAGCGCTTGCGCCGCCGTCTTCTCCGACACGACGATGCCGTAGCGCGCCGCCACCTGCACGATGAAGCGCACGACGGCCGGCGCGCCGTCCTGCGCGAGACCGCGCTCGGCCATGAACTGGGCCGCGTCGGCGAGCACGCGCGCGAAGCCGCGCGGATCGCGAAGTACGCCGACTCGGCGGCGTCGTCGTTCTTCGCGCGCCCGCCGAGCGCGAACACCTGCAGACAGGCGAACTTGGTCTCGGGCGCCGTGAGCGCTCGCGCTCGCTCCGCAGGCGACGTCGGCGATCGAGCGCAGCATGATCGTCGTCGAGACCGGCAGCTCGATCGCGAGCGCCGGCATGCCGAAGAGGCCGCCGGTCGCGCCGGTCGCCAGTCACCAGGACCTTGTGCATCAGGTCCGCCGAGCGCTCGCCGGGCTCGTCGTCGAGGGTGAGGAGCGCGAAGCGGAGCGCCGTCTGGAGCGCGCGCCGCGTGGCGCCGGTCACGAGCGCCGAGGCCCGCTTCGGCAGAGAGCTCGATGCCGCGCGCTCGATCGGCACCCCGACGTAGTTGCTGATGCGGACCGCGAGGCTGGTCTGCTCGAGGAGACGCTTGGCGTGGCGGAGATCGCGGAGTCGGCGCCGGCGAGGCGACTCATGCGAGGCTCATCGGACGCGCGGGCCGTTTGGCGCCGCGTCGGCGGCTTGCGGCGCCGCGTTGGCGGCGGGCGGCGCGCGCACGCACGCACGCGCGGACGACCGCCGAGGCCGTGCCGCGCGTGCCAGTCGGCGATCGACAGTTCGGGATACTCGGGAAACCGCGGCCCACGTCCGGGCGCTCGGCACCCACGCCGGCTTGTAGCGCAGCATGATGTGGACCTGCGACGGCGCGCTCGGCAGCGGCGTGTGTCGAGCGCGGCCGCGTTCGGCCACACGCCGTCCGGCCAGCGGTCGTCGAGCACGTACAGATGGCTGCCGCATGCGCCGCAGAACCAGCGCTCGCCTTCGCTCTCCGGACGGCGCGCTTCCCGGGTCGGCGGATGACCGCGTGGTGGCAGCGCAGATGCTTGCGCTCCGGTGACGGCGAGGGTCGCGCGCTTCCCCATCACGTTGCAGGTGAGCGCACCCGTCGTCTTCCGGCAGATCGAGCAGTAGCGGTACATGAACGGGTACGGCGTGTCGGAGCGGACCGGAACCGCACCTTGCCGCACTGACACGAGCCCCGCAGCAGCACGGGCCATGGATACCCCAGGGTATTCCGGAAGGGAATGATTTCGCCCCCTCGTCCTTCTCTTTTGCCACCTGATCCGTGCGAGCGTCCCGGCGCCCCCAATGCTGCGGCTCTTCCGCCAGATCAGCCTGCCCGCAAATGTACGCGAGCTGGCCGCGGACGATCCTCGTCGTGAAGCGGGATCGCGACCGGCGTCGCATTGATGGTCGCGATCGAGGTGATCAACGCGACCGTCCTCGCCAATTTCCGGAGCAGCCTCGAGCGGAACCGCCGGCCCGGCGGCGCTCGAGATCACGCTCGGTCTCGGCGAAATCCGGGTTCGACGAGAGCGGTGCTGGCGTCGTGCGCGCCGATCCCGACGTCGTCGTCGCGCCGTGCCGCTCGTGCGCGGCACGATCGCGCTCGCGGACGACCCCGGCGCGAGCCGCTCACGCTCGTCGGCACCGATCTCTCCGCCGAGTCCGATCTGCGGCGCTATCATCAGTACTCGGCCGCCGACGAGGACGCGGTGGCGTTGGCCGTCGGCGATCCACGCGCTGCTGCTGACGACCGACTTCGCGAGGCCGGCATGGCATCCGGATCGGCGACGCGCGCCGTTTCGTCACGGCGCGCGGGCTCAGGCTCTTCACCGTCCGGTAACCTGCTCACGATGGAGGGACCGGCCGCGGCGCTCGGCGGCCAGCTCGCCGTCATGGACGTGGTGGCGGCGCAGACGCAGCTCGACAAGCGCGGCCGGCTCGACCAGGTCGACGTCGTGCTGCGCGAGGGCGCGAGCGTCACGGCGGTGCGCGACCGTCTGGCGGCGGCCCTGCCCGCGGTGCTGCGCACCGCACGTCCGTTGCAGCGCAGCGCCGAGTACGACCGGGTCCTCGGCTCGTTCCAGCTCATGCTCACGGCGGTGAGCCTCGTCTGCGTCGTCGCCGGCGCGTACCTGGTCTACAACACGACCTCGACGGACCGCCGTCCATCGCGGGCTCGTCGATGGCGAACCTCCGTCTCTTCGGTGCGGCGCCGTCGCGACTCTTCGGGCTCTTGATGCTGGAGGCGCTCGTCCTCGGCATGACGGGCGTCGCGGCCGGCATCCCGATCGGCATCGCGCTCGCCCACTTCCTCGTCGGCCACGTCGCGGCGTCGATGGCCGTCATCTTTCAGCTCCGCTTTCCGGTGCACGACCACGACGCTCCCGGTGGCGGAGGCCAGCTCGTGATCGCCGCCCGTCGGCCTGGCCACCGCGCTCGTGGCCTCGTTCTTCGCGGCGCGGCGGCTCGCCGGGCTGGAGCCGCTCGAGGTCCTCCGCACCGAGCTCCGCTCGCTCGGAGCGCAGACGTCGACGGCGCGGCTGCTCTTCTGGTGCCTGGCGCTCATCGCCGTCAGCGTCGTCGCGCTCTTCGCCGAGGTCCAGCTGCGCTCGCCCGCGTGGGGGCAACTTCTCGTCGACGCTGTGGTACGCGGCGACGGTCGTGATCAGCGTCCCGTTGGTCCGCTGGCTCGCCCCGTTCGTGGCACGCGCCCTCCAGCGCGGCTTCGGAGCCGCGCGGGCACGTTCGCCGGCGAGGCCTGATGCGCGCCCCGACCCGGAGCGGCATGACGATCGCCGCCATCGCGCTCGTGCTGACGGTCGGCCTCACCTTCGCGTCGCTGACGCTCAGCTGCGAGCGCTCGATCGCGAGGCTACTTCGTCGGCGGCTACCTGACGGCCGATCTCAGGTGAGCGCCATCACGACCGAGGGTTGGCTCGAAACGCCGCTGCCCGGTGCGATCGCCGACGAGGTGCGCACGGTCCCCGGCATCCGCGCGGTCGAGTCCATTCGCATCCTCCCGGGTCAGCTCTATCGCGGCGAGCGCATCGCCGCTCGCCGGCGGCAGCGACGGCTTGAGTGAACCGACACGCTTTCCGCCCGGCTGGTATCGCGAAGGCGTGGCCGCCGACGCCCACGGACCGTTGGTGGCCGGCAGCGGCGCGCTCGTCTCGACGCAGCTCGCCGATCGCTTCGACCTGCACGTCGGCGACCCGATCGACCTCGAGAGGTCACGCTCGCGATCGTCGGCGTCGTGCCCGACTACATCTCCGACCGCGGCTCGGTGATCTGCAACCGCCGTGTCCTCGTCGAGCGCTGGCACGACGCGTCCCTTCAATCGCTGCTCCTGTTCGTCGAGCCCGGCGTGGAGGCGGCCGAGGTGCGCCGGCGCATCGCGAGCGATTCGCCGAACGCGTGCCCTCAAGATCCCTGTCGATGGGCGAGGTGGTCATGGACCACGCCCAGCACGTCCGCCGCGCCTTCGCGCTGATGGAGTCGATCCAGCTCTTGATGGTGCTGGTGACCGTCGCCGGCGTGTTCGATCTCGCTCCTCTCGGCAATCATGGAGCGCCGGCGCGAGCTCGCGCTCTGGCAGCTGATCGGGGCCGATGCCCGGGCGGTCCGGCGGTCGATCCTGCTCGAGTCGGCGACGCTCGGGGCGCTGGCGTCGATCCTCGGTGTGCTCGTCCGGGTGTCTCACCGCCTGGCTCTGGCTGCGCTTCAACTTTCGCTATCTGCTCGGCTACGCGTTCGAGTTCCACCTCGACGTCGGGCGCGCCGCCTGGTTGGTGTTGGTCACGATGGTGACGACGACGGTCGCCGGCCGGGCCGCCGCAACGTGGGCGATTCGTCGTCCCATCCTACCGGGTCTCCGCGCCGACTGACGCGCAGGTTGCTGAAAAAGGGCCGATCTGCTTCGTTGCTCAGTCGCTCGCTTGTGCGGCGTAGCTCCGCTACGCCTCCGCGTTCGCTCCGTCGCGCCTCGCATCTGACCCTTTTGAGCAACCTGCGGGGGTGCCGAGTGCGCGTGGTGGCGGCGTCGCTTCGCTCCCGCTCTCCAATTTCTTCAACAGCGCTGATCCGTAGCGCTTTGAAATTGAGGGGCGGAGCAAAGCGGACGCCCTACCATGCGCACGGGCAGCCCCGCGGGTTGCCAAAAGGGTCGGATGCGAGGCGCGAGGAAGAGGCGCGGAGGCATAGCGGGCTATGCCGTACAAGCGAACGACCAGTAACGAAGCAGATAGCCCTTTTCAGCAACCTGCGAGAGAAGCGCGCGACCTCGTCGTTCAAGCGCGGCAGGCACCTCGAGCTGCGGGGCATGACCGGCCGCGAACTCGACGACGCGCGGCGTCCGGGAACGTGCGGATCGCCGGCAGGTTGCGGCGCAGCTGGATGAAACGGTCGCGGACGGCCCACGTGAAGAGCACCGGACACCGGATCGGGGGCGCAGCTTCCGGAGATCGGCGTCCGCGATCGCGCGAATCGCGCCCAGGCGCTCGGCCAGCACGGGCGCAGCTCGTCGGCAGCGGCGACGATGCGGGCGCGCTGCGCGCCGCGGCGGCGAGCGGCAGCACGGAGCGATAGCGAGCGGCGAAGGCCCGCGGATACCACCAGGCGCGCCGGACGCCGGCACGGAAGAAGCGCGCCATGAGACCAACGCGATCCGGGTGGTCGCGTCGACGCGTCGAGCCCGGACGTGTTGGCGAGCACCAGCCCACGCGTCGCTCGCGGGATGCGCGCGCCGCATGACGGATCGCGGTCCCGCCGCCGATCGAGTTGCCGACGAGCACGACCGGTCCCGACGTCGACGGCGTCGACGCAGCCCGGCGACGCAGCTCGGCGTAGCGTCGCGACGACGGCGGCTCCCGATCGGGATCGGACCATCCTGCCCGGCCAATCGAGCGCGATCACGCGGCGGCGGTCGCGCAGGCGAGCGGCGAGAGCCGGCGAAGTCGCCCGCGCCGTGGCCGATCGCGTGGAGACAGACGACGGTCGGCCCGCGGCCGACGTCGTCGTAGGCGAGCCGCACGCCGTCGACCGTGACGAAGCGTGCGCGTCGGCAGGCACCGACGGCGTGGCGACGGAGGGAACGGACGGCGACTGGCGTCACGTGGCACGACGCGGGCGAGCGCACGCGACGGCATGGGTGGTGGACATGCGCTAGTGATATAAATATCACCAAGCTGATGGAAGCCCTCGCCGCAGAGAGCGACGCCCCTCCCCGTCCATCCGCAAGCCCCGGCCGTCCCAGCGCGGCGCTCCCGCCGAGACGCGCGCGAGCGGTTGGTCGCCGCCGCCGCAGCGGTGCTCAATCGCGCACGGCTACCACGGCACCGACTCCAACCGGCCTGGCGCGCCGCCGGCGTATGCGCCGCCGGCGACGTTCTACAAGCACTTCGCCGACAAGCGCGCGATCCTCCTCGCCGCCTACGAGGCCGTGGGTCACGAGCGAATGGCGCTCGGATCGCCGCGGTCACTCGGGATCCCCGTCGTCTCGCCGACCGGCGCCGAGCGCAATCGTGACCTTCGTGCTCGACGCCACCACCGCGCGCTGGAAGGGTCTGCGGGCGAGCCTCGCCGCGCACTTGATCGCGACCGACCCCGTGGTCCGCCGCTTCCATCGCGCCCAGCGCAGGGCGACAGCTCGAGATCCTGGCGAGCATGCGCCGGAGCGACGCCCAATCGACGCGCGTCGACGACGCCATCCTGCTCTTCACGCTCGAACGACGCTCGACGCGGTCGCCGAGGAGCGAGACGGCCGCGCTCGGCCTCGATCGTGCGACGATCGTTACGCGGCTCCACGCCTCGTACGCACATCGCTCGAGCGCTCAGCGGGCTAAGAATGCCCCAAGACCAGCTGGGGCCGTGCACGGTCAAGGCGGCAACACTGCGCCGAATTGTGTCCCGAGTTGGCACAGCGTTGCCTGCGGAGGCGCTCCCATTGACGCCCGCGACCGGCCGGCGGTACTGGGAGGCGTCCGGGCTACTCGATCCCCCTTTGGCGAACCGAACCCGATGCATTGTCCCCGGTGTTTGCGTGACAATCCGCCCGAGAGGAACGCGTGCCTCGTCTGCGGCGAGCACCCTGGAGACGACGCATCGCGACGGGCGAGCCCGTCCGGGATGACGAGGAGGTCGGCGAGCGCCGTCAGCTGACGGTCGTCTTCAGCGATCTGGTCGAGTCGACGGCGCTCGCGGATCGCATCGATCCGGAGGATCTCCGCGCGCTGATTCGCGCGTACCAAGACCGGTGACGGTCGCCGCCACGCGCCGGTTCGGCGGCACGATCGCGCAGTACCTCGGCGACGGGATGACCGCTGCATTTCGGCTATCCCCACGCGCTCGAGGACGCCGCCCAGCGTGCCGTGCACGCTGGCGCTGGCGATGCTCGACGGCATGCGGCAGCTGAACGTGCGACTCGTTCGGGGTACGGCGTGCGTCTGGCCGTCCGCCTCGGCATCCATACCGGTCACGCGGTGGTCGCCGAGCTCATCGGCGACAGCGGACGCGACATCGCCCCGGTCGGCGACACCATGGCACATCGGCTCGCGTCTGCGACCTCGCAGCCGTCGACTCGATCCTCGCGAGCGACGCCACGCAGCGCCTGGTGCAAGGCTTCTTCGAGACGGTGCCGGCCGGCGCCCCAAGCTGAAGGGCATCCGCCAACCGATCGCGACCCACCGCGTGCTCGGCCCGATGCCACGGCGAAGAGCCGCTTCGAGGCGGCGGGCGCGTCGCGGTCTGACACCGTTCATCGGCCGCAAGGGCGCGAGTCGGAGGCGCTCGACGCCAGCTGGCAGGCGGCGTCGGGAGGCATACGGCCACGTCGTGCTCGTCGTCCGGGAGACGCCGGGATCGGCAAATCGCGCCTGGATCCACGAGTTTCGCCGGCGCGTCGACACCAGGACATGCACTCCTTCTGGCCGCCTGCACGGCCCAGGGGCGCGACAGCGCGTTCCACTCGATTCTCGACCTGGTCGGACAGATCCCTCGGTTTCGCGACCGAACGGCGACCGGCGGAGCGGCGTGCGCGCGTCGATACGGCGCTCGCCACGCTCGGCGACATGGCCGCCGGCGCCGCGCCGCTGCTCGCTACTGTCTCCTCGGGCTGCCGCTCGGAGCGAGCGAGACGCAGTCGGACCTGCCGCCCGAAGGCGAGCGCCGCCGTCTGATCGCGGCCCTCGTCGGTCTGCTGCTCGCGCAAGGCCGAGACGGTCCCGCCGTGCTCGTCGTCGAGGATCTGCATTGGGCGGATGCGTCGACCGTCGAGGTGCTCGACGAGCTGATGCGGCGGGTCCACACGGCACCGCTTCTGGTCATCCTCTCCACCCGTCCGGGCTTCGAGTACCAATGGTCCGAGCGGCCCCACGCGCCAGGTCGCGGTCGAACGATTGGCGCCGGAGGACGCGCGCCTGCTGGTCCGCGCGATGACGGCGGCGACGCTGCCGGCGGGCATCGTCGACGACCTCGTACGGGCGACCGACGGCGTCCCGCTCTTCGTCGAGGAGTTCACGCGTACCGTCTCCGAATCGCCGGTCGGACAACTGCTGGCCCAGGGCTCGTCCGCGATCGGCGCCGACATGATGCCGGGCACGCTCCGCGACCTGCTCATGACGCGTCTCGACAACCTCGGACCGACGAAGCCGACGTCGCCCAGGTCGCGGCGGTCCTCGGCCGCACCTTCGAGGTCGAGATGCTGGCGGCGGTGCTCGGCACCACGGTCGAAGCGCTCAGCGCCGGACCTCGCCCGCCTGGCCGCCGCCGACCTCATCTTCGAGGAAAGCGGCGAACGGCGCGGCACCTATCTCTTCAAGCACGCACTCCTGCGCGACGCCGCCTACGACGCCCTCTTGCGGCGCCGCCGGCGCGACATCCACGGGCGGGTCGCCGCCGCGCTCGAGCGCAGCTTCCCGGCGACCGGCGCGACGCACCCGGAGGTGCTCGCGTATCATCTGACCGAAGCGTTGCAGCTCGACGCCGCCATCACCTGGTGGGAACGCGCGGCGCGCCACGCCATCCGGAGCTATGCCGGCGAGGAAGCCATCCGCCACCTGCGGCACGCCCTCGAGCTTCTCGCTCGCCTGCCCGCGGCGGCGGAGACGCTGGCGCGCGAGGCCGATCTTTCGCGTCGCGCTCTGCAGCGCGCTCTACATGACCAAAGGCACCGGCGCGGCCGAGGTCGGAGAGGCGCTGACACGCGCGCGCGACGTCTGCGAGCGCGCCGAACGCCATTCGGACCTGCATCTGGTCCTCTACATGCTCGCCGGCTTCCCACAACCTCCCGTGCCGAGTATGCGGATGGACAGCGCGTCGCCGGCGACGCGCTCGCGCTGGCGGACCTCCCAAAGGGGATGGCCGGGAACCTTTCCCCCGAAATGGCGCGCGCCGCGCTACCTCGGCACGCTCGGGGCGTCCCTGTGGTTGAGCGGGGACTTCGCACGCTGCCTCGACGTCTCGCGCACCGCCATGGCCGCCGCCGGCGCCAGTCGGTGCGGGTTCGTCCAGGTCGGCATGGCCCACCCGTCGGTCGTCGCGCACTGCAACGCGGGCCTTCGCGCTCTGGTTCCTCGGATTCCCTGGACCAGGCGGTGACGACGCTCACCAAGGGGTCTCGAGCTCGTGCCCGTCCGTGACACGACGCAATCGTACAGCCTCTGCTTCGCGCAGGGATTCGTCAGCGCAGATGCGCTTGTATCGGCGGGAAGCCGGCCTCGCACTGGCCGAGGCCGACCGCCTGATCGCGCGCTCGCCCGCGAGTGCGGCATGCAGTACTGGCTCGACACCGGACACCTGCTGCGCGCCGGCGCGCTCGTGCTCGCGGACCAGGGCGCCGCGGCCCTCACCACGCCTCGAAGCGGCATTCGCCGCGTCGCAGGGAAGGGAGACGCGCATCAACACGTCGATGTGGCTCGGCATCCTCGCCTCGGCCCAAGCCCTGATGGGGCGGACGACGGAAGCGCTCGGCTGGTTGCGCGCCGGGCTCGCGCGTTCGCCGCCGATCGGAAGGAAGGCGCCTGGTATCCGGAGCTCTGCCGTCTCGAGGGCGCGCTGTTGCTCGCCATCGACCCTGACGCGCGAGACGCCGCCGAAGCGTGCTTTCGCGAAGCCATCCGCGCCGCCCGGCGCGCAAGGCGGTCTCTCGTGGGAGCTACGCGCCGCCGTGAACCTCGCCACCCTATTGCGAGGCACGTTGCGCGGCGCCGAAGCCTACGACGACCTCGTCCGCGTCCACGCCCGCTTCACCGAGGGCTTCGACACCCCTGACCTCCTCGAAGCGGGCACGCGCCTCGCCGAGCTCGCGTCCGCCCAGTCCCGGTCCCACCAGCTACCGCTAACGGCAGGTTGCTGAGAAAGGGGGCATCTGCGTTGCCATCACCAGGGCCACAGTAGTGGAAAGCTCGCACCGGCACGGCGCGGCCGACCGGCTCGCCACACGGTTGGCGCTCGTGCTCTTTGGCCTCACGATCGGTTCTCGTCATCACCGAGATCGGCACGCGCATCTACATCAAGGCTCAGGCACACGATTTCATCGCCGTGCACGGGTACGGGCCCTCCGATGTACCCGGGATCGCGTACCTGCCGCTGCCGAATCAGACATTCGGTGTGATTGCCGTTCTCGAACAATCTCGGACTCATCAACGGCACTGACACCACCCTGCAGAAGCAACCTGGGACGTTTCGCATCCTCTTGGTCGGTGACAGCGTCGTGCAGGTGGTGATGGACCAGACTGCCCAATCGGTTTCACGAGGATCTCTTCGGCACGCGGCTCGAGATGCTGCTGCGATCGCGGACCAGCCGCGACGTCGAGATCCTCATCCTTTCGGCTACCGGGCTCTCACTGGCACAGGAACTCTGCTCTCTTTGATGCGCGCGGATCATCGCTGGAACCGGACCTCGTCCTGTTTGCCTACTGCTACAACGATCCGATCGAGACGGAGATCGGGCCGCGCGGGTGGAATGATCCGCGCCGACGTTTCCGGCCGTGGCGTGGCTGATCGTCCGCTTGTGGACCCAGGACGAGCGTCTTCGTGAGAGGAGTTGGTACGATCACGACGGGGCCATCTCACCATCGCCTCGAGGCGACGTTCGCAGAAGCTTGGTGCTCTGCGAGGCAACGCAAGGTTGCGGTCACCGGGCTGCCGCTCTTGTGGAACGATCCCGCCAAGCGCAGGTGCATCTCGCGACGTTGAGGAGCTGACGGCGCGTAACCAGGTACCGTACCTGAACCTCTGGGAACGCTTAGCGCACGACCGATCTCGAGAGTCTCTCCAGCCGTGAGCTGCCGCGCAGACCACATCCACTATACGCCGGCGATGCACGCACTGGTCGCGGACGCGTTGGCGGATGCGGTCGCGCCGGTGGTTGCCGCAGATCGCTGGCCGCCTCGTTTCTGATGAGCGCGTCCCAGCGCACGCTGTGGCAAACGGCGAGTTACCTCGCCGGACCGGACGCCGGTATCGTGACCGGCGCGATGCACACGATCGACGGCGGCTTCGGAGCCTGATCGCACACCGCGCTGCGCCTTGTCGGGTGCGCCGCGCCGTGTAACGCCGGTCGATCTCGGCGTGCGGCTCGGAGGATCGGATGCGCAAAACCCCCGTCGCTTCGGTTTCCTATTGCTGCTGACGCTCGCCTGCGCCGCGGTGCCGCTCGCGGCCTCCGGCACGGACGCTCGAGGCGCCGCTGACGGTCCACGCCGGTTTCGATCAATCCCATCCAGCTCGCGACCGGGCGCGACGGCTCCGTGCTCGAGCTCCGGGTCGCGCCCGCGAGCGGCACGCTCGTGACCTGCCGCTATCGAACGCGCTGCCGAACCCGAACACCTGACGACGCTCCCGCCATCGCCGGCACGGGCTTGACGGCGCTACCCGCTACGGCGGCTTCGCGGCGATCGGGTTCGAGACGATCCGGGACCCCTTCGGGCTCTACAAGAGCCGCACCGTCGCACAGCGCCTGTCACCTTCCGGCGAACCGACCGGCCCGGCCGTGCCGGTCGGTGAGTTCATCGACGCGCTGGGACGTGGCGGCATCGCGCCGCTCGGCGACGGTTTCGTGATCGGGTTCTTCGACACTTCCAAGATCGTCGGACAGCGTTTCGACGCCACCGGAACCAAGATCGGCCCGAGCTTCTCGATCGCGTCCCAGCCGAGCTATGTCGACACCAAGCTCGCCGCCGTGCCGGGCGGGTTTCTCGCGGTCTGGGGTCGCGACCTCGACACCAACGCCCGCCTGTTCGCCGCCGACCTGACGCCGCTGACCCCGCCGTTCGTCGTCGCGTCAGGCTTCGAGGTTCACCGGGCTCGCCGTGAATCCCGCCGGCACGCTTGCCGCGATCGTCGGGAAGCCGCACGACGGCGATGCGAGCCCGGAACGACGTGCGCCTTCGTTTCTTCGATCCCAACGGCTCGTCGGTTGGCAGCGACATCGTGGTTGGCTCGCGCACGCAAGACACGGTGCCCGACGTCGCGAGCGATCCGGGCGGCAACTTCCTCGTCGTCTGGGGGCCCGGCATCCAGGCGCGTGCGCACGATGGGAGCGGCGCCACGTTCGGACCCGCGGTGACGTTCGGCGCCCTCGGGGTCTTCGAGGACGTGAAGGTGATCGGGCGTCGCGAAGGCGGGTTCTTCGCCGTGCGGACGGGGATCAGCGGTCCACCAAGACCTACGTCGCGCGCGTCACGCTCTGCACGGCGGGCTCGGCGGTCTGCGGCGACGGCACGCTCGTCCCGACCTGCGAGGTTTGCGACGCCGGCGCCGTGCAGCGCCAGCAACGCCGCTCCAGATGCGTGTCGGACCAACTGCCGCCCGTGGCGCTGCGGCAACGGTACGCTCGACAGCGACGAGAATGCGACGACGGCAACGGCGCCAGATTGCGACGGGTGCACCGAGCTCTGCGAGCTCGAGACGGGCACACTCTGCGGCGATGGCATCCCAGCGCCGCCGGGATGCCTGGCGAGGCGTGCGACGATGCCAACACGATCGCCGGCGACGGCTGCTCGTCGACCTGCGAGGTGGAGCACGTCTTCGGCGGCGGCAAGGCCGCGACCGACTGCTACGCGACGTGGCGGATCGACAACCCGAGCAACGACCCGCGGTTCGACAAGCACGGGAGCGTGAACCCGACGCAGCGCTGCCGCGACAACGACTCGGCCTGCGACTTCGACGGCGGCGTCGTCGGCTCGTGCACGTTCCATCTCGCCGTGCGTCAACAACAGCGAGCCGGCCGCATGCGTGCCGAGCCGCCTCCGCTCGTGGACGCTCCTCTCACCGAGCGCGAAACAGGCGCTCGGCCGCCCGCCGCTCTGCGGCGGTCCGGGCGCGCACTCGACGCCGCGGTGCTGCCGACGGTCGTCGGCTCGAGCGACCCCGACCGGTGCAGCCCGAACGCCGGCATCGTCGTGCCGCTCCGTGGGATGCCGGGCGCCTTCAAGGCGAACAAGCTGAAGCTCAAAGCGCGCGCCGAGATCTACAGCGGCGCGATCGACGGCGACGGGCTCTCGCCTGCGCTGCGACCCGTGAGGCGTCTTCCGGGTCTGACGATCGTCCCATTCGTCATCCTGCCGTGAGCTCTTCCAACACGGCGAGTAGACGCTCGGCACTCGTCGCTGCGCTTAGAAGCGGCGTGTGGCAGAGGAGGTCTCACGGCCACGAAGTCGTCCCACCGGAAGGCATTCACGAGACACGGGTCGATCGCGATGTTCGCGCACCCGGTCGGCATCCGTTCGACGACTTGGACGTCGCGAAACGTGGCGCGCAATCGCGCCGTCTCGCCGGTCGTCAACTCGCGCGTGAAATGATCCCGGTTGGGACACGTGCGATCGGTGACGGTGCATCCGGCGGCGCGTCACGCAGCACTGGACCAGCGAAGCGCATTGGGGCGCCAGCCCCCGCTGGGTCGGCGTGAAGATCGAACTTTCGGGACGCCGACCGGAGGGCAGGGCAGAAGCCGAACGCGCCGACTCGTTGGACCAGCTGTCCTCAGTTGGAAACTCAGGACTAGTCAGCCCGAAATGCCGCACGTCGCCGGCATTTCGCTTCCGAGCGAGGCGCGGCTTTGCCAGTACGTCTCAAGGGCCCGCCCCTGCCCGATCGAGGAGATCCCCGACCGCGACGTTCCGACCTGTTCCACGCGTTTGGCGGTAGCCACTGCTCTGCTGTCCCTTCTCACGACCGCCGGGTCGGAGAGGTCTCGGCCGGGGTCCCGATCGCGACCCTGGAGGTCGATCGCGGTGACGCCGTCAATCCAGTGTGCCCGCGGGATTGTCGCGGCGGTTCACCGCGACCGGAACTGATTCTCGGACGGATCGACGCAGGACGTGACGGGTGTCGTCACATGGTCGTCCAACACTCCGTCCGTCGCCACCGTTTCGAATGCCCCCGGCTCGACGGGTCTCGCCACCCGCGATCACGAGCGGCTTGCGACGGCGATCCTCGCCGCGACCGGCCGGCGCGGCCACCGGCAGTGCGGTGCTGACGGTGACGAGCGCCGCCTTGGTCGCGATCCAGGTGGCGCCGGCCGCCCGAGTGTATTCACCGGATTTACACGGCAGTTCACCGCGACCGGCATCTTCTCCGGACGGATCGAGCCCGGGATCTGACGGCGGCCGTCGCGTGGTCCTCGAGCATGCCGTCGATCGCGACCGTCTCGAACGCGGCAGGCTCGCAGCAGGTCTCGCGACCGGGGTTGCGGCCTGGCACCCACGACGATCACCGCGGCGACCTCGGCACGGCCAGCGGGGGCACGACGCTCACGGTGACGAAGCGGCGTGTTTGGTCGCCATCGACCGCGGCGCCGACCAACCCGATCGTCGCCGTGGGGGAGCTTATCCGTTTCTTCACCGCGATCCCGGGACGTTCTCGAACGGAGCGGCGCGGAACCCTGGCCCAGACTGGCCACATGGTCGTCAGCATGCCGGCGGTTGCGACCGTCTCCGAACGACGCCCCGGAATCACGGGGCCGCGCCTCCGCGCTCGCGCCCGGCACGACGGAAGATCACGGCGACGGTCGGCACGGTGAGCGGCGGGACCACGCTGACGGTCCCGAGCGAGCTCTGCTCGAGCGGGCCGCCGCACCTTGCAAGACGTCCGGCATGACGAGCGTCTCGATTCCGGAAGGAAACCGATCCGCGACGCGACGAGGATGGCGATTCGCGTGGACTCGCGGCGCCGCGACAGGCCCGAGCGAGCTCGGCAGATCCCGCGGCCGGCACGCAGTACACACGGTCTGCGTCTGGGACCACGTCGGCGGCGCGCCGAACGCTCGTGATGGAGATGGTAGCGCGCGCCGGCGGCGGTGTCGTGGGCGCCCGTGCTGGCGGTCGCTCCCTGACGGCGGCTTCCGCTACAAAGCTCCCGGTCTGTTTGCCGAACGGCATTCGACGCATGACCCTCGAGCCTGGTCCACAGGGGAGATCGCGTGTGGTCGTGAGCGCGCACGGCACGCCCATTCCCGACCCACCGATGCCGTTTCAGCGAAGTCTCGCGATCACGGTGCAGATCGTGAACAGCCTCGGCAACTGCTGGGGCGCCGACTACGTGAGCCCACTTCAGAAAGAATGCCGGACAGCGGCTCCAGGGCGAAGGAGCTGACCGTAGCTGTGGCAAACGGCGGCCACAAGAGGCGAAGGTCCGAGTGCGCGCGGAGGCATCGCTTCGCTCCGCTCTTTCATTCCAAATTAGCCACCGTCGCGATGAGATTGGTGGGGCGGGAGCGAAGCGGCACGCCCCATCCGCACATGAGGCACCCCGGCAGGTTGCTCAAAAGGTCGAGATGCTAGGCGCGAGGGAGCGAACGCGGAGGCGTAGCGGAGCTACGCCGCACCCTCTCCGAGGGCACGGCAAGCGAGTCGACCACCCTCCGGGTGCAAGCGAGCAGCGACGCAGATCGGCCTTTTTCAGAGATCTGCGTAGCTACGATGTTGGTGGAGAGCAGCAGGCGAGTCGCTGCAATCGTCCCAGTGCTGTCCGTCGAACGCGCGCGCGATCGTCGCCACCGGCAGCTTGACCTCGACGCTCACGGTTCCCGTGACCGTCTCGGGGAAGAGACTTGCTCGGCGTGCGTTGGATGTTGGAGGTCGGGTTGCGCGCAATGCACCACCTCACTTTCGCCAACAAGACGCGCGGGACCGGGCGACGACGATTTACCAGTCAAAATGGCGCAGGACTTACGACCGCGCCATCGTCCGGCGATCCGCCTCGAGGTAGCGCTCCACGGAGGTCTGCACGAACGCCCGCACTCCAGCTGCTCGCGGTGAGCTCGCGGTTCAGCGACGCGCGGGTGACGAGGAGCGCGCTCACGTCGGTGAGCGCGCGCACCGACGCGGTCCGCTCCTGCCGACGTGAAAGATCCGATCTCCCCGAACACCTCTCCCGGCCCGATCGTGCGGATGACGGTCCGCGTACCGTCGACGTCGCGATAGACCTCGCAGCGTCCCCCTGGACGATGTAGGCGAAGTCGCCGACGTCGCCCTGGCGGATGATGACCGCGTCGGCCGCGAAGCGTTGCGCGACGAACCAGCCGCCGCCGCGGAGAAACGACTCCGACGTCTGCGTTTCAACTCGAGCACGCTCTGGTAGCGGTCCTCCGGCGCGCGCGCCAATGCCTTGACCGCGATGCGACAGAGGGCGTCGGGGAAGACGCACTCCGGCAGGAGCTCGGAAGGCGCCGGCACAGGACGCCGCGCGCGCGAGCTCGAGGCCTCGAGATCGGCCGCACCGCCCGGTACGGCGAGGCGAGCGTCAGGCACTCGTAGAGGATCCCGCCGAGCCCGAAGACGTCCGTCCGCTCGTCGATCTCGCGCAAACGCCCCCAGGCCTGCTCGGGTGCCATGCGGTTGATCGTACCCATCAAGCTGCCGGTCTCGTCGAAGCTGTCCGGCGCGCGCGGACGAGCACGATCGGCGCCGACTCGGCGAGCGGCGTGCCCCGCACCGCAGGCGAGGCCCCAATCCATCACGTAGACCCTCGCCGAACTCCCCGACCATGATGTTCTCGGGCTTCAGGTCGCGATGGATCACGCCGCGGTTGTGGGCGAAGGCCACCGCATCGCGACCTTGAGGAACACGCTGAGCACGTCCTCGAGCTCCTGGCCGGAAAGCGGCGGCTCGGCTTTCGCGTGGATCATGCTCAGTGAGCGTCCGTCCGCGGACGAGCTTCATGATCATGCGCGAGACGGCACCATTCCTGATCGCGCTCGATGTCGTACACCGGCGGGATGTTCGGATGATCGAGCTGGCCGACGGTCCGGGCCTCGCCAGGAAGCGGGCGCGATCGTCGGCGGCGCTCTCGGCCGGAAGCTCCTTGACGGCGACGTCGCGTCCCATCGCCGTGTCGAAACGCGCCGGACGATGCTCATCCCGCCGCGCCCGATCTCGCCGTGGTCCTCGAAGCGGTCGGAAGTCGTGCCCATGCGAGCGCCCCTGCTCCGGGCGCCCGTCTCGCTACGGCTTCCGGGGCGACCAATGAAACGTACTGGGACCACGCCCTGACGGTCCGCCTGTCCTCGCGCCCGTCCCCGATTCGCGCTGGCCGGCATCGCGGGAGCCCCAACAGAGTGTCGGGTCAGATCCGAGCGTGGACGAGAAGCCGCGATTTCTGCGCCACGTTCGATTTTCCGTCCACTTGCGCGCCAGAGCCCGTTTGACCGGAAACACCGAAAAGAGGGGCAACACCCGGACACCGGGATCGTGCCAGGACGTCCCGCCTTGATCGGAGACGCGCCCGATCGAGCGGCGTCACGCGCGCCCGCGCGGGCGCTGTCCCGCCTGATCCCTCTGCGGGTTGCCCTCCGCCGCGCTCGCACTGGAACGAGGAACGAACCATGAGAGAGCTGCCGCTGCCGCACGTCCATTCCGGAAAGGTCCGCGACATCTACGCCGTCGGCGACGAGCGCTTGCTGATGGTGACGAGCGACCGGCTCTCGGCGTTCGACGTCGTCATGGCCGAGCCGATCCCCAACAAGGGGCGGGTGCTGACCGCGATGACGGCGTTCTGGTTCGAGCTCTTCGCGGACATGCGGCCATGGTCGGGAGCCACCTCCCTCTCGACCGACGTCGCCGACCTGCCGCCGGCCGTCCGCGGCGCGCCCGACCTGGCGGGGCGGGTCATGCTCTGCCGCCGCGCCGAGATGCTGCCGGTCGAGTGCATCGTCCGCGGCTACATCAGCGGGCTCGGCGTGGAAGGAGTACAAGAAGGGCGGGACGATGCACGGCACGCCGCTGCCGGCGGGCTTGCTCGAGTCGGCGCCGTCTCCCGAGCCGGTGTTCACGCCCTCCACCAAGGCGGCCGTCGGCAACCACGACGAGAACATCTCGTTCGCGGCCGCCGTCGACTCTCGTCGGCGTCGGAGCCTCGCCGGGCGCCTCCGCGACGTCAGCCTGGCGCTCTACTCGCGGGGCGCCGCCTGGGCGGCCGAGCGCGGCATC
>ERZ1370068.4617-contig-3679_pt1 | contig 67392 bp, 122 predicted proteins | sample MGYA00561227_ERZ1370068 | MGnify/ENA primary metagenome ERZ1370068 (study PRJEB38410, sample SAMEA6850437) | metagenome | study: Metagenomic assessment of the ecological functions of the soil: analysis of the soil microbiota associated with the... | reverse complement strand
AGTTACGTGGCTGCTAGTTTCCTCACGACCGTTGCGCATTATATGACCTGGCTGCCTTCTTAGACATTCGTTGCTATTATGGCTCGCTTGTTGCCGTACTCAGGACCCCATCAAGCCAGATCTATGTGGCGAGGCGCCGGATCCGAAGCTCCCCGGCCATACCGTGGCTGGATCATAACTACGGAAGGCTTTTCTGCAAATGCTCCCTGTGATGCAGGTGCATATAACTGCCTGACCAGAGCACCCCAAAGCCACGGTTAAACGCTAAAAATGCCTGCAGCAAGTACTGCCGTCTCAAAACCGATACTCGTGCATCACCCAGTCACGGGGGTACTCACACGGCAAAAAATATATCGTGGAAATGCGCCAACACACCCGGCTGCTAGGCGTGGGAGTACCTCCGGAAGAGAAAGCGTGCATCGCCGTCAATACGTAGAACATGCGAGGAATCAATGAACAGAATATCGTTCTCTGTTAAGAGGAGGTAAATAGGTCAAGTTCGGACACTCTGCAGAGGCTGCAACTAGCAGCTGACTCCAAGCCTGGAAATCCATGACGGAAGGGACCCCGTTCGGGAACAGGGCTCGATAGCTACAAAAGTGGCTGGATGTGCGTCGGCAGTATTTTGTCCTCACGGCAGCCGCCAGACGAGTGTAGAAAAGCCCGAACCTACTTCGATGACGCTGATGTGGACGATAATGCCGGATCATACAGTACAGCACCTCGGCATCCACTGGGCGAAACATATTCTGGTCTAAATAGTACTTATATGGGACATCAGTCGGTGCGTGTGGAAAAGCATCATACTCGGCTTGAAAGCGCAGACAGATATGGAATCGGAGAACTGCAGTTGTTCAGGCACATTTACATCAATGCCAGCAAGCTCTGAAGGCTGAAGTCCAGAGCACTTCCGGCAAGGCCGAGGCCTGCATGGGAGAGGCGAGTAGAAGTGTACCGGAATTATATGGAAACCATGAGCCCCAGAGAGGAAAGAGGGCACGGTCCTATAGCATTAGTGTTCAGCGAGCAGCTGCGCTTTGGACGCTCAGGCGCGACAAGCTGCTAGCACGGAGACGGACCCCCATACTTCTGCCCCTGGACGTGTGCGTGCTCTATAGCCTGAAGCACCTGTCGCACTGGCATCAATGGCGGAAGTCCGAGTAGGCTGAAAGGGTTTGGGTGGTAGGCGGCTGAAGTTGACCGACGGAGGGGAGGGTCGCCAGCACGCCATGCATACGTCCAGCGGAAGCTCTGACGTGAAGGAAGCTCTGAAAAAGCCCCTGCTCCATAAATCTCCAACGCCCCAGGCGATGCCAAGAGCCGGATACGCACTGGCATGTTCAATGGTCTGCAACACTTGTTGCATATCCTGGAACCGCGCTTCGCTTGCCCGATGTAATTCAGTGGCGCTTCGGCTTGATTTCAGTAGTTCTGTCAGCGCTTCGATGGTAGCCTGAGTCTCGCTTCCATGCTGCTCCATCGCGTCTGGTTGTTGGAGGGCTGGCTGTTACCCTGCAAAAGGTCATGTTCCTGCTCCTGCATCTAGACGGATCTCCCTCTTAACCACTTTCGCAGTTGGAAATACGGTAAAAAGCGTACTGGTGCCATGATCGGGACAGTATCGACTCCATGGATTTCCAGATCGCTAGATGACGCAAGAGAATGAACCTTTAAACGACTATGCAGGGCTTGCGTACCGCGCCAGAAAAAGCCATCGTAGCATGGCACCCCGGGCTGCATCGGACAGCACTGAGCGCGATGTTGAGACGCGTCCGCAACATCAGAGTCGTATTTGACCTCAGGAGACAAAGTCCAACCTTGTGTGCCCGTTGCGCCCGGAGTGCTTAGTATGCGGGCATGCATGTTCGCCCGGGGCCAGGAAAGAGTGGGTAAACCGCCGTTCGGAACAAGAATATGTACAGCTTCACAACTCTCTGACATGCTCCTGAATCCCAGCGCGTAGAAACAGCAGGTTCGTCTAGCTGCATAAGCCTAATGCTCAACGTATCTGCGGCTTAAGCAGTATGGCAAACCGCACATAGCACGACGCATCAACCTGCTGGGCATTGGTGAATCGGTACATTTCCACCTGCAAACCGCTTAAGTTCTCGCAAATGCAGGACACAAATTGCGCAGGACTATAGAAGCGGCCGTAACGGTTGTTCCAGCCTTGAGCACAGTAGACTGTCACCCCTCGTCAAAGACGACTCCAGCGGGTATGCGCCACAACGGGATCGGTCTGGATAGCATATTCCTCAAAAGGTACAAAGGCACGATACAGGCAGCGCCTCCTGGCCTCGGGACCCGCGCCGTCTCTCGGATAAAGCCGATGTCAGAGTCCCCTTCAAAATGCTCAAAGGAACAGTGTGAGCTATCTTGGTCGCGAACTCCTTCAGGAAGGGGCATATGCGCGGCATCTCCCCTATCTTGTCGTCATGCAATCCCAGGGGATAGGCAAGGTCTTGGCGATAAGTTGCCGTCGCGAAGAGATGACGATAGATTTCAGGCACAGGACTATGCTCACTGGCAATGTCAATATAGATATCCTGGGCATTGAGCCGAAGCAGATGCGCTGCAATAGTGTTCGAGCGGACTTCTCTGCGAGATTTGTCGGGTAATAATGAGGAAAATCTTCTACATATCGCGCGGCTACAAAGTACCAACGCGATAATCCTCTGACGTCTATCTCGTAATCATGCACCTGCCAGCCCAGGAGCCTGAGCTGTTGGATAATACGGTCTTCTGCTCCTGGCGTATAGGTGACCCCCTCCCCTCGCTTCGGCTCACGGATCTGCGTCATAACAGGTATCAAATTCTGCTGGTCGATCGACCTGCTGTTGTGATGCAGTATCCTCAGCTCGCTTCTGCAATAGGGCACTCATGCGCTGAGCAGCCTGCAAGGCATCAATGGCAGTTTTATAGGCCGCAAGGGTTTGGGTGGTAGGCAGCTGAGGGGCTGAAGAAGATGGATCGTCAGTATGCCATGGTACGCCTGAGGAAATTCCACCAGTCCCTGCGCCATGAATCTCAACGTCCGAGCCAGCGCAAGATGCGGTAGACACGTGCGCCCGACGCTCTGGACAACGTGTTGCGCTAGTCTGGAAGCTGGACCTGGAGCGCCTGCATGTGTTGTTCCTGGGCGACCTCTAGCGTCCTCTGAGCTGCTCGGAATGCTTCGCTCTGCCTGCGTTGCCCGGCGAGAGATACGACCATAGCCTGTAACAATGTAGTACATCTCTTGCGCCTGTCGCTCATCAATCGCCAGTGGCGTGGTCTGCTCTGCCGCAACGGTATAATCGGACTGCATGTCCGCCCCGGAGTGGGTCCTGCTGCGCACGCTGCTTCTCGGTCGCTCATGCTTTGTCTATGTGCCTCATCAGTTGTAACGCAATGAATTTGGCCTTGGCTGCACTTGCTGTCATGCTGCCTCTACGACTGCAAAGCTGTAAGAGACACGCTGGTTCAGTACCAAAATGGCGGACGAACTCTTCACGTACCGCCATGAATGAGGCACTGGACCCCCAACGCCCAGCCAACGTGGGACGGAAGCCAGATGTCCGTAGCATCAGTTCAACACAACGTACATTGGGCGCAAAACCAATTCGAGAGATCCTGATTAAGCTCATCCCGTGGATAGAACTGCATGAGAGGGGATTCGCCCAACACAGGGTGCAAGTCTATGAGTCTGTGATGTGTCCCTGCCTGGACTAAGCTGTCATCGAGCACATGGGTCTCGACAAAGGCGTATTCCCTTTTTGCACACGCTATGTACTTCTATCGCCAAGAGCGGATGCCGGAGATGGTATAACACGCCCAAGAAGAGCACGACATCAAACGCAAGCGTGTATCTGGGGCGATAGATCATAGGACTGATGCGATCGCGTACTCGGACTTTCGAACCAAGGAGCTTATGGGCTATCGCAAAGCCGCAATGGTCAGGGTGACGATCCGTCGCAAGCACACGCTTGGCCCCCGGCGCTCTGCTTCGAAGGAGAAAAAGCCGTCGTAACAGCCAATGTCCAAGACCGTCTTACCGGTGAGGTCTGCCGGAAGCCCATAGTATCCAGGGAGGGGCTTTGGATCATAGGCGTCCAGGCGTGCACACTTCAGGAGCCACTTCGATGATGTGATGCTGTGAGCCTCGAGCTAATGGTACTGCATATCAACTGCACACTCCTCCTTGTAGAGCCTGTCTGCCGAGGATTTGTCCACACCTCTTGGTAGTATGTGCTGATTGCCTGGGCCTGCAGGCCAGCGGAAAAATTTCGCCGCCTGTCGTCTAGCTCTTCGCGCAGATAGTGTATGGCACTGAGAGTTGGTTGCTAACTGTAACATGGCGCCGCATATCATGTCCTCGCGCGTTGTGGATCGACCAGTATGCCGGCCTCTCCGACGATTTCCGGTATGGAGGTAACCCTAGAGGCAATGACTGGAACTCCCAGACTCATCGCCTCCAGAACGGGCAGACCGAACCCTTCAAAGAGCCAGAAGGATAGATAAAGGCAAAGCAGTGCTGATAGAGCCATTGGAGAGTCGTATCATCCACGTAGCTGAGTTGGATGATGTCCTGTTGTAAGCTGAACTCTTCCAGCATCTGCGCAAAATCGTCCATGAGCCACCCTCGATCACCTACAAAGAACCAGGGCATATTCTGCTTGAGGACGGGTCTTGAGCCTGGCATAAGCCTGTAACAACCGCCGGTGATTCTTGCGCGGTTCAAGTGTGCTGACGCTGAGCCAGAACTGGTGCGGCTGAAGTGATGCGAGGCGCAGGTCTCGGCACGTCTGACAGCGCCGAGAACCGGCTGGCCGGATAGACGACGACGACCCGCTCAGCCGGATAGTGGGGGAAGATCTCCAGGAAATGCTGACGGCTGTAGTGTGAGATAGCCACAATTAAGTCAGCGTACAGGCTCGCATTGAACACCCCAGTAAAACAGTCTGAGCACGGTTCTCCCTCTGTCGTCCACTCAGGATGCTCGACGAACCCCAGGTCACAGGAGCGTATAGACCAGGCGTGCCCTCAGAGGTCGTATGGGACAGAAATAATTATTAGCGAATGGACCTCCAAGTTACCGAGTTGCGTCTCGAAATCTGTTGCAGGATCACTCTCAGAAAAGCCGCGCTGCCTCATGTGTGTGTGTCCTAGCCCGCGCTGACAATTGGGCTGCGTCTGTCTGATACGTGGCTGTAGGCCAGTCAGGGTCCCACAATAGAAATCGCTGAACGTTGGGCATAACACACGCTGATGTTCTGGGTGTCGATAGACACGAGATGCCGGATGAGGCTATCAGCGAAGCATCCACAGCCCGGCTTTTAGCCGTCCGGTCTGGCTGACGTCAAAGCCAATTCTCATTGTGTAAAGACTGTCTGGCTGCTATACGGGCATTGCCGATCACCCACCCTAGGACTGTCCGTAGGACATGCCGCGATATATCTCCATTCCAATGGAACGACGCATATGTAGAGATAGCCGAAACAGCAACGCGCAAAACGCAGTGGCTGCGTGCGACGGAACCCCCTGGTCTCTACCAGGGCATGGGCGTAGTTGAAGAGCCACCGATCAGGTACACGCCCCAAGCGTTGACGCAGCATGTTGTTAATTTCCAATGCACTTTCTCCCGCGCTCCGAGCGTCTTGGTCGTAGCATAGAGACGTGAGCCAGCTGGCACACGTTGGAGATGGGCAAAGCAGGCTCCCCCAGCGCCAACCGCAGCCAGTACTCGTAATCCATACAATAACGTGAGCGACTCGTCCAGCAAGCCAAAGCGTCGTCACCACCGACGCCGGAAGAAGACGGCCGGTTGGCACAGGTAACAGACGTCTTTCAGGCGCTCAATATCCCACTCTTCAGTAGGATAAGGTTCAATGCATGGCGTCGTGCTCATCAATATGATACGCATCGCCGTAGATGACATCCACGTCTGGATGCGCGGCAAAAGTCGTACAGCTGCTCGTACAGCACCTGGAAGTAATACACATCATCAGAATTGAGCCACCCGATCACCTCACCAGACGTCCAGCGACAGTCCTTTATTCACCGCGTCCGTCTGACCTCTATCTGGCTCTGAAACCCATCGCAGACGCGGTTCGTAGCGCTTGAGAATGGCCACAGTTTCTCGTCTGTACTCCCGCCATCCATAACCACGTACTCCATGGTCTGGAAGATCTTATAGAGAGTAGCGCCCTGGATAGTGCGCTCGATGAAACGTCCCTGCCCGAACGAAGGGGTGATCGCGAGAAATACGTGGCATGTCATGCCCTGATCAACCTCTTCCTGCTAGCAGGTCTTCTGTGGTCATGCGCCGAAACGATCCGACACGCGCTTTACATAGACAACCCAACATCCGCCTATCCTCACCCATAGCATGGAGCTTGGGCTGGAAGAAGGTACGAGCAACAGCTCAGTATGGCCTTCATGACGCGAGAGTTCTAGACGGATAAGCTCTTCCCTGCCGTGTGTAAGCATGCGTGGAGCTGTGAGGCGCATGCCCGTCGTGCCTCACCTGGGCCGATAAATCCATGGATAAGGCGCCTCTCGCGGAGGTTAAGACAAGCCTGAGGGTGGCGCCGTGCGGCGCTTGCACCGTAAGAGATAAGCTGCTCGCTTGCCAATCCAACCATCCGCATATATCCCATGGCATGTATAGGGTAGGGTAATGAAAATCGCGTGCGACTTCACGGAACACCTGCAGATAGCGCTGGGCCATCTCGGTCGGACCGCCAAAAAGTCTGGAGGCGTTCATACCCTCTAGGTGAATCAGGCGCAGCCCCACCTCAGCATCGCTTTCAATGTGCTCAATGGCACTCACCATCTCGGCAGGTTTTCTTGGATCAAAAATATAGCGCTGGGTCGCCCGCAACTTCTGGGAGGCTCGTGACACGGCTACAAAGCACCGGTTTGCCAAAGCCATCGCTTCGAGTACTGGGATCCCAAAGCCCTCGTATAATGAAGTGGAAGATAGGCGCGCTGACAGGCCTGTAACAGCGCTGACAAAGTCCGCGTCTGGCACATAGCCTGGGAAGTACACGGCTTCTGTCAGCTCCATGCGTTTAGCGGCATCACGTAGGTACTCCATATGAGCATCGGGAGTCCCCGTGCAGACGAGCCCGAGGTCTGATCCCTCGACGGCGGGTTCGGGTACATCTTAAAGCCGGTGAGGAGCATACGATGGTTTTTGTGCGGCCAGAAGTTGGCGGGATAGAGCAAAACCTGGCAGCCCTAAGTCCGAGGCGTTCCAACACGGCCAGTGAGTTGCTCTGGGGCAAGCGTGTGTCGCTTTTCAGATAAGCCAATATGAATAGTTGTGACGTTCTCTGGTTGCACATCAGTATTGTCAAGCTACAGTCTGGCGCACGTAATCCGAAATGCAGTGACTCAGACGCTGAGCCTGTTGGGATAGCATGCCGGCAGTGCATAGCGCGCTCATAGCGTGCTTTTGGGCTAAAAACTGTGGGTAGTATAGATATTGCAAGTCATAGACAACGGACACCAAAGGTATACCAGGATCAAAAAAGAACGGTGCCGTGAAAGGACAAAACAACAAATCTGCCTGTATTTCCAGGGTAGTACCCAAACTAGCTCGTAACGCCTGTGCATGAAACTGTTTCTGGGTCATACAGAAACGTCGTACGTTAGCAGCCTCCGAACGCAGCTAGTACTTCTGTGGTTTTTCGCAGTCAAAAGCACGAGTCTACTTCAGGTGCAGCTTCGAACTTAGATGCCGGAGCAAAGCAAGAACCATGGTCTTGGCACCACCGTTTGCACCACCAGGTAACAATGGTGTGAGGTCGACTGCAATAACGAGTGAGCGTATGATGGAACATGTACAACCTCGTCCAGCTATTTTAGAGCCGCCCCATAGATCGCTCTATCGGTGGAAGTAATAGCGTCTGTGCTACTGCTTCCCAGCACCCCAAAGATCTTAAGAGCGTTATAGGCGCAGTATGTGAAATGAGTAGCAGAATTTGCCGATTCCGTTCTCTGTCTGTCTGTAAACAGAGAGAGCCTCTGCGTACGCTGGATGGTCTCTTCATGCTGCTGGATGGTCCTCTGCGTACTGCTGGATGGTCTCTTCATGCTGCTGGATGGTCTCTTCATGCTGCTGGATGGTCTCTTCGCGATGGTCCCATGCTGGATGGTCTTCATGCTGCTGGATGGTCTCTTCATGCTGCTGGATGGTTCTGCGTACTGCTGGATGGTCTCTGCGTACTGCTGATGGTCTCTGCGCATTGATAGATGGTCTCTTGTACTGCCGAGCGTCTCTGCGCGGCTGGTCGAGGAGGGCTCGCTGTGCGGCCGGGTCCCGTTCTGCCCCTGCCAGGCCCTGCTGCAAGGTTTGAGTCTCCGCCATCCAATGCTGGCGCTGGAGCCGTCCAGTCGCATTCCGCATACTGCTGGATAGTCTTTCATGTTGCTGGATGGTCTTTTCATGCTGCTGGATGGTCTCTTTGTCCATGCTGCTGGATGGTCCCTACGTACTGATAGATGGTCTCTTCATGCTGGTCGAGGAGGCCGCTGTGCGGCCAGGTCCTGCTCCTGCTCCTGCGCAGCCCTGCTGCAAGGTTTGAGTCTCCGCCATCCAATGCTGCGCTGAGTCACCCGGTCGCGTTCCGCCTCCAGGAGTTGCTGTTGCAACGTCTGCTGTCGGCCTGCCCCTGCTGGAGTTGGGAATACAGGCGAGCAATTTCGGCGCCCTGAGCTTCAATCACGCCTAAACGAGTCGCCCGGTCCCGTTCTGACTCGCTAGTAACTGCTTCTGAGGCGCTCGATATCTGCTCGTCGTGCCACGCGGTCTGTCTCTGCCGCTTTATAGCGCTCTTTGCAGAGCGTGACGTTGCTCATCCAGATCCAACCACGCCTGCATCAGCCGGCCTTGGGTGGTGTGCAGGTCAGTCACCTCATCCGGGACGTACACTGCTAGGGGAACTCGGCTAACCACGAGGAACATATCGTAGTGCGCAAAAAGCGCTGGTTCAAACACCAGATTTTCAGCACCCAAACTGTGCAAAGAAGGTACGATAGAACTCGACTGAATAGGTACAGGTGTCCTTTTCCTGCAACATTTCGTAGAAAGCGATCGCTTTGAGCGACTAGCTCTTCATAAGTTTTCCCACAGGTAGACACATGTGGGTCTGGAATGACCAGATACCGTCTGGTTTGAGAAGACGCAAACAGTGGGACATCGTGCTCACGGATCAGGGGCTATGCTCCACCACATCCATCAATGCGATGCTATCCAACGTCCCTGGTGCAATGTGCTGATCCTCAATGGGCCCTTGGAGCATAGACATCAAAAGTCTGACGAGCACATCGGTTACCCAGGGACTCACTTCTAGACCCATCGCTTCGAAACCAGCCCACTGGAGCAGGGCTACAAAGCCACCATGGGCGCTGCCGAGTTCAAGCACCTTCGCCGGTGGGAGCTTGTGCTTCCAGCAGGGTACGTAGCCAGTACAGGCCGCGCTCAGCGAGGTCGATGCGCGCATCGAGCGATGATGTTGGGCAAGCCTGATCACCTCTTGGTGTGTAAACCAATAGTTTTCCGTAAAATCGCGCGCATCGTCAACCACGTGGGTCACATCTTGCTCTGGCTATGCTTGTGAGACAAGCGTCTGACAGGAGAGAACAGTGCTGATAAGCTGTTGAAAAGGGCTCAAGCGTTGTATTACCACACCAACACCTCGGCATAACGCTGCCTCCCCCATCCGTGCATGATGGATAGCCTAACATGCCAGCTCTATGTTATTCTCACTGGGTGAATTCATCCCCTGCGAGCAGTTCCACCATCACTTCGACACTGTCCTGGTAAATTGGCTTGTACGCATGGTGCAGTAGTTGTGGAGTGGCTTTCCATGCGTGCGCCAAACGATCGGCAAACTGGCCAACTCTTGCCAGAAGACATACTCGAATCAGCCTGAAATCTAACTCGTTGTGCGCATACGTTGTTCGGTGCTCATAAATATGACGAGGCAACATACCCATGCCTACGTTAAAGGTATATCTCACCCACAGCGACTTCGAGTGCCATGTCTTGCCGAAACCTGTAATCGGCTGCCCGATACTACTTGCATGGGAACGTCGGAGCCATACTCTAATGTGCTCTTCCCATGCACGATAATGCCTCTTGTCATTTTGAATTTCACTCCGCCGCTAGGGAACTTCGAGGATCTGGAGGATTTCAAATTCATAGAAAAACTCGCAATTTCCCTCGATCAAAGACATGGCAGGGCTCACCCTTGCGATTGCACAAAGCGATGCCTGTACAGTGGGCCCAACCATTGGAAACCTGCGCCACTGCCTCAATATTCCAGGAAAGCTGCCGCCGAGGGCCAGGCATACTCGTGGCTATCGGGGGCAGAGCGGTCTGGTCACAGTGGTATTGACTGTGGAAGCGCCTCAGATGAAGACACGACCGCGTTGTTCAGTCAGATAATACCGTTTGACAGCCTCTGAAGCAGTCCCCTGAAAGATAACATCCCCTTGGTGTAACAGTAGCGCTCGCTGACAGAACTGCTCTACATCCGTCATAGCGTGAGAACAAAGATAATCGCTATGTGCTCCCGTTCGCGCAGCATCCTCCAGCCTTTGATAGCATTTCTGTCGGAAGAATATGTCTCCCACGGCCAGTGCCTCGTCAATGAGGAGCACGTCCGCATCCACACTGATCGTTACCGCAAAAGCCAGGCGTACGAATGCATCCCACTGGAATATGTTCTTCACCGGCTGGTCAATAAAGGCGCCGATATCGGCAAAAGCTGACGATCTCCTCAAAGCGCTTGTCCATTTCTGCTCGGGGGACGTCGAGGAGTGGCTCCTGTTCCGCGAAGACATTGTCGCGTCCTGTATACTCAGGTTAAAGCCACTCCCTGAGTTCGAGCAGTGCTGCCACACGACCTTTGATGCGTGGGCTCACCTGTGGTAGGCTTCGTTACACACTGCGCTAGAATTCGCAAGAGCTGTACTCTTGCCGGAACCGTTACAGCCGATGATCCCCAGTACCTCACCGCGTCGCACAGAGCATGAGACCTCGCGCAAGGCCCAAAATTCTCGCCCATAATTCTTCCCAAAACGCCCGGAAAAGCTGAGCTGTTTCAGCCGATCCTGGGGGCGGTCGTACAGGCGGTACATCTTGCCAACATTATGTACAGCCACCACCACATCATCCGATGATTTCACCTCATCCTGCCCTCTGTGTGATGTGTTCGGCGAGGCCGTGAGTATCCTATCGCTCAGGAGTTGTTCCTGCCATCGTGCCCCCTACATGACGTCTGCAAACCCGTGTTTCGTCTTCATGAACCACGCATAGCCGAGGACTGCGAGCACCGCCGTGGCCGTCGTCCACACCAGCGAACGGCTGCCAGGAGAGGGCTGCTGCCAGAGCAGCGTCCGACGAAAGCCTCCAAGACCGTCGTCAACGGGTTCAGGTACATGACGAACTGGAACCGCGGCGGTACGGCGGTGGCGGGGTAAAAATCGGCGTTATAAAAAACAGCACTGTAGTTCACACGCAGGGCAATCGTCTGCCCAACATCACGCACGTACACGCCCAGGAGGCCAGAAACCATCCCAATCCCAGCGACAGCAGCATTAACGGCAGATACGCTAATGGCAGGTAAGGCAGCCATTGGGGAGAGAAATCCCAGGCACAGGACGATACCGACCAGCAGGATGCTCACACTGATCAAGCGACATGCACCAGCGCTGATCCCAGCGCTACCACCACCACAAACCTCTAAAGGAAAAACGACGCGTTTGACGTAATTGGGTACCTGCAAGATCATGCTTGGAGCACTGGGTCACCACCTCCGTAAAGACATTGAAAGGAATCAAACCCGCAAACAGCGTGAGCGCAAACTGGCCCATGTCTGTCGGCTGGTTGACCTCACCCCATTTCCCGCCTGTAAAGACAATGGAAAAACGAAGGTATAGATCAAGAGCATCAGAAACGGGGTGAGAAACGACCACAGCACACCGAGATAGGTCCCCGATAGCGCTGCGTGATTTCTCGCCGCGTGAGCTGGGCAATCAACTCACGGTGTGCCCATAACTCGCGCGCACCATCCTGAAGGGATGTAAATAATGTCCAAGCGATTGAGCACTGGCAGCAGAAATGACTGGCATTGTCTTAGTTCCCTGCCGTCCCGCTATGCCTTTCACAGCGTTCGCTTTTTCAGCGAGCGCCAGAGTTCCCAGCCCTGCTGCCACATCTCGTGATAAGGATGCTATGGTTGATCCACAAGGCTTTCCATAAGAAGACGACTGGTAACAGAGACAGCAATAAGACGGCTTTACGTGTGGAATACACGACACAATTCGCGTCCAGCCTCATCAGTCAACGACAGCTTGCGGCAGTGATAGGAGCCGGCCGTGGGTCATCGTTCAATCCTATGGCGCAGGGATTAAAAGACTTATCAGCGCATAATATTGACTTCGAGAGCTGGCCGCGCCATGCTGGCAGACCGTCAGCACTGCCCCAGCGGCACCTGTAGGCAGAAGCTGGGCTCGGCAATCGTGGTCTCACAGAGCACCTGCTCACCCACCGTGACCCGCAGGGCAGTGGGCGGGCATACACAGATGTCGCACCATGCCAAAGACAGACGGGGATAACGCCGTGGGTGGCGCAGGAAGACGTGCACCCGTGGTCCCGCCCAACCGTCTCTATAAATACCTTGCAGATTTGGGAGGAATGTCTCTGTCAAATATGCTGCTGCACAGATGCATAGAGCCAACGCGCTGGTACCCGGCCATAGTAGCGCTTCAGTCAACACGGAGACTTTCGTCATGGGCTTCAGACATCGCCCAGAGAGCGTTTTGGTATCCATATGAGGCGGGACGTGGCCAAAGAGGTTTCGAGATAGCCAATACGAAAGCGTTTGGCGACCCGCATCCAGCTATTCGTAATCCAGACAGTAGTGCAAATTGGTATCGAGCTGACCTAGTTCCTGGAAGATATGAGCACGGAAAAACACGGTTGGTTGACAACATAAACACCGCCCGCTCGGCCGTTGGTAATCAAATGGTTCAGTGGTATAGGGCGCGATGATATGCCCTTCGCCATCGACATGTTGCCCTTCGCCATAGACCATGCTCACATCTGGATGCCTCTGAAATACTCTACAACCTGGCGAACGGCTCCAGGCAGGTAGGTATCATCGGAGTTTAGCCAGGCCAGGATCTCGCCGCGCGCCATGCGGAAACCCTTATTAATCGCATCCGCCTGGCCGTGATCGGACTCGGAAATCCAGCCAAGGCGATCTTGCATGGCGCCGAGGATCTCAACCGTAGTGATCCTGCGAACCGCCGTCTATCACCAAGATACTCAAGGTTCGGATAATCTTGACTTAAAACACTTTGGATAGTTGCCTCAATATAAAGAGCGTGGTTATATGACGGCGTGACAATCGATACCAGTGGTGTCCCCTGGGCTACGACGGTCTTGGTTCTGGCTGAGATCTCGGGCACTCTGCATCTGCTGCACTGCGTCCCCACTGCTGGGTGAGGACCTTGATTTTCTTGCATCCAAGACGCTCTCTAACGCGATATAGGCCAGCACATGTGCAAGGACTTTTCCAGCCTGTAATGGGCTGGCGATGTGCCTAACCGCCAAGAGCCATATAGAGATCCAACGTTTTCTGGGCTGCCGTATCCCTATCGAAAACCTTTGCGCTCGTATAACACCCTTATATTGCAAGGTTTGCCTGAGCGTCGCATTGTGTATCTACCTGCCATATCGCTTCGGTGAGGCTTTCCACGCTACGAGGGTCGATGAGGAGAGCCGCATCGCCTGTCACCTCAGGGATCGCGGAAACGTTGGACGCAACGACGGGGACACCACAGCGCATGGCCTCCAGGACTGGGAGACCAAAACCCTCATAGAGAGGGAAACACGAACAGTATGGCGCCGCGATACAGGTCTGGGACGTCATCCTCATCGATGTACCCTGGAAAGCGCCACGATGTTTTCCAGGCCCAGGTGGTGCAGAGTACGGCGCATGCCTGGCGTACACCATCCAGGAGAGCCAGCGACCACCAGGCACAAAGTGGGATCGATGTGCTTTGCGTGGCGTAACTGGGCAAAGGCATGGAGCAGCGTCATCACGTTCTTGCGTGGATTCGGTGCACCAAGAAAGAGCATGTACAGAGAAGGGAGACCGTATTTCAGGCGCACTCGGTTGAGGCGGGCGCGATCTATGGTTGGCCCAAACCGTAAGTCACATCCTCAGGGATCACGACCAACACTGGTCCTCGCTGGAGTCGGACAGCGTTGTAGGACGTCCTCTTTGGTGGCCTCGGATGGCATCTATGACCATATCCGCTTGCTTGGCATACGTGTGAGGGCTGCCTGCACTACCAGGCGGTGTCGTAGAGTGAACGTGTGCGGGAGGAGCAAGGGGATAACATCATGGATAGTCACGACATATCTGCTGCGTTTGAAGAAAGGCGGCAGCCCGACATGGTCGAGCCCGTGAAACACATCGATGCCTTGACGGACGATGCCTACTGGGATCGTGAAGAGGCGCGCGCCACACACTGCTCTGTACCATACTGTAATGCTCGCGGTACGTACCGTTGCTAGGGGCAAAAAGCGTTCGAGATCGTCGCGGCCGGTAAACAGGATAAATTCGACCGCTAAGCCCCGGTCGTTGAGGCTGTAAGCAGGGAGCTTGCACCAAATGATCGCATAGCGCCTCTATGCCTCCAGCGCGTGACGTCAGGACTTCTTTCCTCGATGCCGATGCGCAATGCATTGCCTCCGGCGCTTTGTTACTACCCGTCAGGCGGGCCTGTACAACCGCTCTACTGCAGACGCACGGCCAGATACGACCCCCGCATCCAAACAGGCCATTCGCCGCCCAGGCGGCCACGGCTGGCGGTAAGCGCCCATTGTGGCCTAAGGCAAGGAGAAAGTTGTGCAGGAGCACATAGGTAAAGCCACAGAAGAGCGTCAGGCTGAGGGCCAGAGTGAGGCCACCGTTGCGGTTCATATGCAGTGCCAGCGGCATACCGAAACCTGCCATAATGATGCACAGAACTGCATACGCCAGTTTGCCATGGAATTCGACCAGGTAGAGGGATCCGCCACGCCCTGCCGTCGCAGGGCGTGGGCGTACGCCAGGGTCTCACGCAGGCTCATCTCTTCAGGCTCCTTGCGCAGAGCACTGATCTCCTCGGGACGCTCGGGAAACGCCACACGGTATTCGGTAAATGTTTCTGGGAGACTCGGCGAACATGCCTGCCGCGTTAAACGTACGTCGTATGCCCTGCAACAGGATCCAGCCCTGTCCGTCGTGGCGCGCCTCTGCCGCGTCGTAGCGCTCGCGAATGACGCCTTGCGCATCCAGAGTGTAGATAGTGACACCCAGCAAGCGCTGCTCGAGCGGCACGCTCGTCTGGGCGCTCCAGATCCGCTGGGCGCTGCGGTACCAGATCTGGCCCTTCTTAAAGAACCCCAAACGCGGATCCGTCTTGACGCGTTGAATGCGGGTCCGCCAGATGCGATTGTGCGCTTGATTGGTGTAAGGTAACAGATACTCCTGGGCCAGGAGCAACACGAGACATACGACACCGCCGACGAGAAAGAGGGGCGCGTCAGACGCAGGGGGAGATGCCGTGCGCTCGCATGGCAATGGTCTCATGGTGTTTATTGAGGGTGCTGAAGGTCACCACCGAGGCCAGTAAGCAGGCTGCCGGCATCATTTGATACACCATCCAGGGCAGCTTGAGGGCCAAATATTGTAGGGCATCGATCCACAGCACCTGCCGCCCAATAAACGTGTCGATGCGGTCAAAGAGCTCGACCAGCAGCAACAGCCCGGCACAGGCAGCCAGGCCACTGCTGAGATACCCGAGAAAGTATCGACGGACATAACGACTGATGAGCCGCACAGTGCAGGGACTCCCTTACTCTTGGTTTTTGAATTGCAGCTTGTACAGTTGGCTGTAGGATCCATCTTTGGCAAGCAACTCAGCGTGCGGACCGATTTCAACAATGGTGCCTTCGTGCAGCACGACAATTTTGCTGGCGTGGCGTACGGTCGATAGCCGGTGCGCAATGACAAACGTGGTGCGATCTTTCATGAGATTGGCGAGGGCATACTGGACCACCTGCTCCGAAGCACTGTCGAGGGCCGAGGTGGCCTCGTCCAGGATGAGGATAGGGGCATTGCGTAACAACGCACGGGCAATGGCAATGCGCTGCTTTTCGCCGCCAGAGAGCCGCACGCCCCGTTCACCAATGACGGTGTCGTATCCCTGGGATAGCTGCATCACGAAATCGTGCGCATAGGCGGCCCGGGCGGCGGCCTGGACTTGCGTATCACTGGCGTGCAGATTCCCATAGCGAATGTTTTGCCACAAGGTATCGTCGAAGAGCACCACATCTTGCGACACAATGCCAATGTGCGCCCGCAGCGACGCCAGGAGACACTGCAGATATCCACTCCATCGATGGTGATGCAGCCGCTGGTCGGCGCATAAAAGCGGGGCACCAGATGGACCAGAGAGGTTTTCCCGGCACCACTCGCTCCCACCAGAGCCACCACTTCGCCGGCTTCAACGGTCAGATTGATATCGCGCAAGACCAGCGGACCATCGGCACGATAGCGCAACGCAACATCCGTAAAGATCAGGCGGTGTCGCATGGGCGGCAGCACCGGCTTGCGTGCGTCACCGACCCACTCGTCGGGTGTGTCCAGGACCGCGAATGTCCGCTCCGCTGCCGCCAGCGCACTCTGGATGGTATTGTTGACCCGGCTGAGCTTGCGCATCGGTTCATAGAGCATGAAAATGGCCGTCAGAAAGGAAAAGAACGTGCCCGGTGTGGTCACCCCGGCGATGACCTGCTGGCCTCCGTACCAGACCACGGCTGCCACGCCCACAGCGCCCAAACATTCCATCAAAGGCGAGCCAATTTCATCGGCCCGAGCAGCCCGCATGGCGACCTCATAATACGTGGCATTGCGGCGCTGAAAACGCTCGTGTTCATAGGCTTCACGGCCAAAGCCTTTGACGATCGTGAGGCTACTGAAGACCTCGGCAAGCAGCACACTCAACCTCTCGAGGTGCTCCTGAGCGCGCCGATTGAGCGCTTCGCAACTGCCGCGCCAGTTGCATAATGAGGAGACTCGCCAGCGGTAAGATGAGGATAGCATAGGTGGCGAGGCGCCAATCACGATAGAAGGCGACCCCGATGAGCCCGAGCATCGTGAGCCCCTGCCGCAAGAGATCGTTGACGGCGCTCGTCACGGCGCGTTCGATCAGGGCAATGTCATTGATCATGCGGGACATCCACGTCCCCGTATGATGCTCATGGAGATACGTGAGGGGCATACCCTGCACATGCGCAAAGAGCTGCTCGCGCATGTCACGCACAATGCCCTGGCCGATGGAGCGCATCAAGTAAGCATGGCCGTAGGAGAGCAGGCCGCGCCCCACGTAGAGGAGCACGATGACTATGGGAAACAGCAACAGCTTGGTGGTATCACGGTCCACAAAGATCTTGTCGAGCACCGGCTTCACCATCAGGGCAACCAGGGCGGTCGTCCCTGAGAGCAAAGCACCGCAGAGTATGGACCAGAGGAGCCGAGCGCGATACGGACGAACGTACCTGAAGAGGCGGCGATAGGTTCCCATACGTACTGTCTCACTCCTCTGGCGGTTGCTGGCCACCGTGCTGGAGTTCCCAGAGCTTGGCGTATTTGGCAAAGACGTAAAAAGCCCCGACCGTGGCGATGAGCAAGCCACGCACGCCTTCCTGCCACCCCCTTTGAGGAGAAACATGCGACAGAAGCGCGCCACAGGATGCAGCACAAGCGTGCCAACCCCTACACGCGCTGCCCCACGCTCATGCAGATTGCGCGCCATCACCGTGGTATAGGTATTGAGCTTGCTGACGTGATGGGCGATGTCCTTATAGCTCCGGTGACCGATTTCTACATCGAGATGGTCCACCCGACCTTCGACTCGGATCCCCTCATGCAGGGCGTCGCCATACCACTGGCCACGTTGACGATCGAACAAGCGGATTTTGTATTCTGGCCACCACCCACTATGATTGACCCAGTTCCCCAGGTAGTAGGTATGGCGCTTCAGGGTATAGCCAGCTACGTCTGGAGCCCGCGTGGCCAGCGTGGCTCGAATCGTTGCTGCCGCCCCGGCTCGCAACCATTCATCGGCGTCGAGGCAGAGCACCCATTGATGGGAAGCGTGGCGTAGGGCCAGATTTTTTGTGCCACGTAGCCGAGAAACGCCTGGGAAATCACCCGGCATCCGGCTTGCCTGGCAATGTCGACGGTGCGGTCCGTGCTCTGACTATCGACGACGACAATCTCATCCACAAACGCCACTGAGGCCAGGCATCTGGGCAGATTCTCTTCCTCGTTGTAGGTGATGATACACACGCTCAACGGGGTAGGATTCACCTGACGTCCCCCATCACCATTATGACTGAGCGCTACGCCTGCAAACAGCACTCTCAGAGGATTCCTATGTGATCGTATCCATGGACACAGGGTCCTGAGATGTCGTCAGGGGCGTGCTGAGGATACGACGCTCCAGGGCACCGCAGAGAATGTGCCCTATGGTGATATGCACCTCCTGGATGCGCTGCGTGCTGGATGAGGGCACCACCAACGCGATATGCACCATCTCCTTGAGTCTTCCACCATCTCTGCCGAGCAACCCCAGCGTATGCAACCCGCGCTGATGTGCTGCCTCGACCGCACGCACCACATTCGGTGAATTGCCACTTGTACTGATCGCCAGGAGGACGTCTCCCGGACGGCCAAGCCCTGCGACCTGACGGGCGAAGATAGTCTCAAAGCCATAGTCATTGCCAGCCGCGGTCAGCAACGACGTGTCCGTGGTCAGCGCGATGGCTGGGAGGGGGCGCGCTCTGCCTCCAGGCGTACCATACGATTCTGTGGCCAAATGTTGCGCATCTGCGGCACTGCCCCCATTGCCACATAGTAACAGTTTGCCGCCCTGTTGCATACTCTCCCAGATGCACTCAATCATCGCCTGTATGATAGGCCCCTGCGTTTCGGCTACGTGCATCTTCAGAGCAGCGCTCTTCACGCAGTTCTTGGATGATGTCCTCCACAAGCGTCTCCATCTCTGATAAAAGCGCTGTAGCTCCGCGTCGAGCATCGCCATTGTGATGCTTCAAGGACTCACGCAGCAATACAAAAATGATACCGATTTTGTCGAGCGTTACAAAGGCAAACATCCATCCGCCAATCACCCCTTTCAGCGCTTACCTTTCTCGTCTTTCTGTCCGGCTGCCCCATGCCCTCCTTCCGCGTACAGCGCCTCGATCCTTTCCTTCAAGCGCCGGCTGGCTTGGCCATCCAGCTGGTAGAAGTAATAGCCCCGCTCCCGATCGGCGGCCGCCCGCATCTCGGCGCTCGGGCGCAGCGCCCGCTCAATACCCATACGCGCAGTTGGTCGGGCGACTGCACATGTACGAAGGCGTCCTTCAGGAACTCTCCGTTGTCCTCGGTCAAGAGCGGCTTGCCATCGCTGTGCTTCAAGCGCTCGCACGGCAGGTCGTAAATAACGCCGCACTTGCCTAGAGCCAGAAAGTCGAAGACGGTGCTCGAGGCCTCGCTGACCAGCGTATCAGCAGCAGCCATGTAGGGAGTGATGTTGTATTCGGTAGCCGGCAGTAGGACGCTGTGCGGGTAGTGTCCGACCCTACGCTCGAAGATGCGATGCTGTTCGTGGGGCGCATATCGCCCCATCCAGCTATAGTGATGCAGCTTGACGATCAGGTTGAAGTCCCTCGTCGCCTCGAAGATCGCATCCTTGACCTCGTAGAGGCAGGTGGGCTTATAGGTCGGAGCGAAGAGGACGGTGGGCTTCTGCGGATCCAGCCCCCACCGCCGCAGGAGCCCGGTCGCATCGTTATAGCGGCCCTGAAAGACGTAATCCAGCTTGGGCAGACCGACCAGGTGCACCTGCGCTCCGATGCAGGCTCCCCGATTCCCGAAGCTGGTCGACCCGATACTGGCCCTCCACGAAGATATGATAACGGTCCTCCGGATACCGGAGCCAGGTTGCGATAGAGAATGTTCTTGATACCAGTGCCGTGATTCAGGAAGCAGAGCAGAGCGTTCCCGTACTCCTCGGCGTTCCGGATCGTGTCCCCCACGATGATGATATCGAAGCCCCTCTTTCCTTCGTGAAGCGATACCCCTGCCGTTCCCACTCCGCGATCAGCGGGGTCCGGTAGCGGACATTGACGAAGAAGCGGCGGATCCGCTCTTCCTCGAGCGAGAAATACACGTCGTACCGCTCGTCTTGCCGGAACAGCTCGATGACCGGATCGAAGGCGGCCTTGTGATAAACAAAGCCCATCTTGAAGAGGAGCCTGATTTTGCTCATCCACACCTCGCACTTCGCTTTACACGTACCACCGCTGGTGCGCCAGCGCGTACTCGTAGGCCTCCGGCGTGTCGATATCGATCCAGTGGCTGCCTTCCGGCAAAAGCACTCCACCGAACGCCTCGGGCCTCGATCAGGTGGCGGACGCCCTCGCTGATGCTCTCCTTCCCTGGCCGATGGCGCCCCCATCGCCTCGAAAAAGCGCTCATCCAGCCGGAACACCCCGCAGTCGATGGCGTTGAAGTCCGCCAACTCCTTCCCGATGCCGGTGATGCGAGTCTCCTCCAGCATCACCTTGGTGGCATCGGGAAGGTCAAAGACACCGTCCACCCGCGGATCGACAAGCAAGAGATTCTGGTCGCTCTGGGCGGTCATGAGGCGTGCCAAGGCCGGCGGGGCCACCAGATGGTCCGACATGGAAAGCAGGAAGCTCCCCACACCAGCGACCCCCGGACCAGATGGACGGAGAGGCCGTTCCCCCTCTGCCAATCTCGGTTCTCGACAAACGTGACGCGCGGCCCGAGGCCGGCCGTCGCGATGTACTCGACAATATGCTTGGCGCCGAACCCCACCACAATGACGAACTCGCTAACACCGATCGTCTCGAAATTGCTCATGATCTGGGACAGGATTGTGCCCCTGGCCGAAGGGCAGCAGCGTCTTCGGCATCTGTTTGGTGCGGGGCCAAAGGCGGCTCCCAGTCCCAGCAGCGATGATGACGGTTTTCATCTATGCATAAGTCCCTGAGTCCCAGCGGTAGGACAACGGGCGTTCCCGGTCAACTGGAATCCCTCAGCCCCCACATCGTGTGGGCTGCTGTGCAGACTTGCGCTACTGTCACCTGCTGCATACACTGGTGATGGCCACGCGGGCAGCGCCTGGAGCCCTTCGTGCTACACGGGCGGCAGGTGATCTCGGCGCTTATCACCTGGGCGCAGGCTTTGAAAGGGTAAAACCCAAACTCTTGCACAGTTGGTCCAAAAATGGCCACCACTGGCACGCGTAGGGCAGTAGCCATATGCATCAGACCAGAGTCGTTGCTCAGCAGCAATTGGCACTGCTGCAACAGCGCTGCGGTGTGCATCAATGACAGCTTGCCAGTGCTGTTCAGTACTGGGACGCTCAGTCGCTGGCACAGCTCCTGTGCCAGCCGTCGCTCCTCGGCACTGCCCAACACAACCACTGTCGCCTGCTGTGCCTGTGCCAGTTCCTGAGCTACTGCCGCAAAGCGTTCCACAGGCCACCGCTTAGTGGACCAGCGCGCCCCCGGTGCGACTGCCAGGAGTGGCCGCCCCAGACTCTCAGGGAGTTCCTGTTGCAGATAAGCCTGCATCGCTTCCTGACTCTCAGCCGTGAGGTGCATCTCCAGAGGCGGCAGGGGCGCTGTTATCCCCAAACACCGCAGCGGAGCCATATAGAGTCTCTGGCACTGGCGTCATCGCCCGCAGCGTATTCCAGCCCAGATGGACCAGGAGAGCCCGACGTATCGTACGCTTCTGTATAGGCCAGCTTGCGTTGCGCCAGTAGTCCGCGGTACAGGAGACAGCTACGCAGTGTCCGCTGGAGATCCACAACGATATCGTAGCGTGTCTGACGGAGGCGACGTAGGGTTTCCTTCAATCCCTGCTGCGGCTCCAAAGAGTAACAGGCGATCCACACATGGGTTGGCGCGCAAGACGTCCTGATAGGTCGCTTTGGTGAGAAAATCGATGCGGGCTGCCGGGCAGTGCTCGCGTAATACCCGCAGTACGGGTGGTGGTCAGTAAGATGTCGCCGAGCGAACTCAAGCGGATCACCAGAATCCGTGTTAGCCCCTGGACATTCGCCACATTGTCATACTGGTGCATCGGCCAGGACCCGTTCATAGACTTCTAAGGTACGGCAGACCATCTGCTCCACCGTGAAATAGCGCTCGACCCGTTGGCGCCCAGCCATCCCAAAGGCTTTGAACGTGTTCAGGGTGACAGAGGAGATAGCGCACCGCGTCTGCCAACGCCTGGGGATCGCGAGGTGGTACCAGGAGTCCAGTGATGCCGTCCTGCACTGCCTCTGGAATACCGCCAGCCCGTGTGGCCACAACGGGTTTGCCCAACGCCATAGCGTCCAATATGGCTGTCCCCAGACCCTCAAGATATGACGAAAACACAAAGATTTCAAAGCGCTGCATGAGTGCCAGGATATCATGGCGAAAGCCAGTAAAACAGACATGGGCGGTAATGCCCAGCGCCGTCAGCCTGCGCTCGAGCGTCCGCCCGCAGGGCACCGTCACCCGCAATCACGACGCCGAGCCGCGGCTCGGCCCGTATAAGACAGGGCGATAGCCTCCAACAGGTAGCGATGCCCTTTCTGCCCAGCATAGATGTCCGACCGTACCAATGATACGTGTCCCGGCAGGAAAGAGGGCAGGAGCTGCCTGGATCTCGGCAAACCGATGCAGATCAATGCCACTGTGGATCGTTTGCACCCGCTGGGCTGGCACGCCACTGGCGATGAGGACGTGCCGTACGGCGTCAGACACCGCGACATACTGCACACCAGGGTGGGCATATTTGCAGCGACTCAGCCAGTTGCGGGCCGGCGCAAAATCAGAGCGTCGCGACACCACCAGGCGCACGTGAGGCGCCAGCTTACCGGCGAGCAGCCCGATCGTATGGGCATGCGGGTGTGCATATGGAGGATCTCGACATGCTGCCGCCGTAGGTACTGTCCTAAGTGCCAGGCCGCCACCAGGTCGAGTTCGTGGCGCATGCGCAGCGCCTCTGTGGGGAGTCCTGCCTCCCGTGCCCGCTGATAGAGTGCACTGTGCGGCGGACAGATGACCACACTGTGGTGACCGCCGGCATGCAAACGCTGGGTGAGATACAGCACCTGCTGTTCCCCGCCACGCCAGGACATGTGCGAATCGAGATGCACGACATTCACGATGGCTCGATTTCCCTCCATACGGCTTCTGGCTGTATCCCTCGCAGACACGCTATTGTACGCTTTTGCGGTTGGTGACACACATTTTTCTCACATGGGCCAGCAGTCAACAGGATGGTGCAGAATCCTGACTGGCCCTGGCCCCAATGGCTGCGTTTTGCGTGGATCTCCCGCTCCCCACACAATATAGACAGGCGAGCCACAGAGTGCCGCGACATGTGCGAGCCCTGAATCGTTGCTCACGGTGAAACGCGCCCGCCGAAAAATCTGCCAGTATGCCGCCATCGGCGCCGCGGGCCGTGAAGTCAATCAAGGCAAGCCCCGGATCCTGGCAGAGTTGGTGTGCCACAGTCGCCTCGGCTCTCCCTCCCACCACCAGGCCAGCGAGGCCTGTAGCGTGCGCTATACGTCTAGCGAGCGCTGCAAACCGCTCGACTGGCCAACGGCGTGAAGGCGCCATACTCCCCGGCGAGCTAAGACCCAATAATCAGACATCGGTGGTGCGATCGGAGTGTCGCCAGGCCAGGCACGCCTTGCGTCAAATTGCTTCCGCACGCCGGGGGTATCAGGCTTTGACCTGTCACCCAGTGGGTTTCCAGAAGTCTTGTACCGCTCGGTGTGGACGTACAGGTTCTGGCAGCAAATGCACATACGCCTCAGCGCGATGTTGGGTAGCCCAGGTCTCCGGGCTGAGTTGGTCATGGAGTAACCATCTGCGTCCATCCGCGCCTATAGCCGCGGCGCCATTGAACCCGCGCCCGCGCCAGCAGCCAGGCCGAGGCAAAGGAGTTGGGGAGACAGAGACCCAAATCCCAAGGCCCCTGGAGCCCGCAGCAGTTTTGCCTGGGCTTCCAGGGCAGCATGCTTTGGCCCAGGGAGAAGAGCCTCTAGGCTGTGGCAACACACACACCGTTATCGACGAGATGGCGAAACTGTATCGACGCCACCCAGGGCATACACGCCACGGTGATCTGTGCTGCAGGATATCCCTGGCGCAGGTAGTGAAAGAAATGGATAGGCGAGGATCTGCTCTCCTATCCAGTTTGGGCGCGTACCACGATTCTTGTGGGCATAACGCCTCTCTCACACAGCCAGTATGCGCCGCTGGGGCTCGTCACCGTTGGTCCGGCATGTTTGTCGGCACGTGCCGGAGTTTGGGTACCAAGGGGCGCTCTGCCTGGACAGCGGCAAACACCGTTTCAGCCGTGAGCGTGCGTAGACAGGCAATGTTTAATGGAGGTCCGCAGACATTTTTTCACACGGCTGACAGGGGAGACCGGCGAGTACGGCGCGGTGCTGCGGCTCAGGTGGGATCCAGTTGACGCTGAGCGTCGCTCCCATGATGGTCAACGTCGGTATGCCCTGGCTGACGGCAATGTGCAGCGGCGCAGAGTTACATCCTATAAAGAGATCGGCCTGTGCCAGCAGTGCTGCCAGCGTATGCAGGTCCCATGCGCGGGATGAGCACGGGGTGGGAGCGCGCTGCAGCAGCGATCGCCTGCACCTGGGCTTCCTCTCCCGGTCCCCAGAGCAGCAGTACACGAGCGCCTAGGCGTTCGCTGAGCATATCGACCAAGGCGCTAAAATGGGCTCCGGGCCACTGCCGGGTTGGGACATGATGCGTAGGGTCGATACAGATGAGGAGATCCTCGGATGTGATAGCTTGGGCGCGCAAAAGGTGCTGCGACTTCATCCTGCTCACGCTGGGTATAGGGCAGGATCGGTCTCAGCTCTGTGGCCCGATGCCAAGAGGCTCAAGCAGGCGCAGACGTTTAGCCACCGTATATTCTTGTACGGGATGGTGATGCGTGACCAGCATCGTGTAGAGGAGAGAGCGGGAAAGCGGGCAAACGCCAGGCGATGTCTAGCACCGCTCAGGCGGGTCAAGACCGCGCTGCGCGGATTGCCAATGAGATCGATGACCAGCTCGAAGTGCTGACGACGGATGTAGCGGAGCAATTGCCATTGCTGACGCCATGTGGCATGGCGCGGGCGGATGATGACCTCAGTCCAGCAGCGGATTCCCCTGGAGCACGCGTCCAGGTGATGGCTCGGTGAGAAAGGCGATATAGGCTCTGCGGATAGTAGCAGCGTAGCGCCCGCAGCACCGGCGTGCTGAGGAGCACATCACCAATCTGACGAAACTGGATGACCAGAATGCGCTCTGCAGGAATGCGCGGTTCCGGCTCAGTGACGAAGGTGTTCCATCCTGTTCCCGGCTCTCAAGCCCTCCTGAGTGGCCTGATGACGATAGATCTCCGGGTTGAGGTCGGGATCGTTATACATTTTAAATTGGCGATAGATCTTGAACGTTTTCCGACCGGACCAGAGATCGAGACAGAGGCGGCACAGACATCCATAGATATCGTCGCGCTGCTCTGCCAGCATTGCCAGATGTTGCCGACAGGTCTGGCGGTGCACAACTGTAGCATCCTGGCGTTCTGCCTCACGGCCCATATAGTACACTTTCAGCGTCAGAATGGACAGGCGATCGAGAAGATTGCCAGGCGTTTCTGAGTGCAGTTCTGTCTCAGCGAGGCGTCCAGAGTTGTGGTCGTAGAGATAGGCGAACAGCCACAGGTCGAGTTGCTCAATCTGTTCATGGCGCTGCTGATTGAAGGTGTCAATGGCACGTTTACTCTGGGCGATGAAACTTTCCAGAGGCCCCCGGCCGGCGTACTCCGTCTTCCACGTGCCACAGGCGAAAATTGTAGAGATGCAGTCGGTGCGCCCAGACGAGTCCGTGGGCCGGCAAAGAGAGCGGTGCTGCTGGCTGCTTGTGCCCATACTGCTGTGAGCGACCTGTACAGGGGCACCACATCCACGACCGTCCGCAGCTCCATCGGCAACAGCGCGTGGGCACGTGCCAGAAGCTCTTGCAGACTGCTACGGGAGTCGTTGGCGCTCTCTGGCATGATGTTCCTCACTTGATAAGGGACACGGACAGGCTACGCGTCCCTTGCCTGACGGCTGAGGCAGGCATGCTGGACCACAAAAGGTAAGCGCCATGAGAAAATAGGTGAGTGTGATCACTTCCGAGTCCCCAAAGGTATGTTCGAAGAGTCCCTCGATGTGAAACCCGATGACACTCGCCAGGCTCCCGACCACCAGCGCCTTGGCTGGCCTGTGCTCGGGCCCTAAACGTCCATAAATACGCCAGGTGTGATAGCCGTAGGCCTCCCATATCCACAGCCAGCAGGCGAGACCAAGCAGGCCGCGTTCCGCCGCTATCTGGATGATATTGTTATGTAAATGACCAATGCGTCTTTTGGGATCAACCGGGCTGTCAGGCTCTCTATAATGCGCATATGATCCGCTACCATAGCGCCCATACCCACGCCTGTCCAGGGATGGTCACGGATGATGCGTACGCCACTGGACCACATGGAGAGGCGCTCCTGGGCGGTAATGTCCCGTCTGGTCGACGATGCTCAGAGCCCGGATTTTGATGGTCTGCGGGACCAGGAGGAGTACGACGAGAGCGCCAAGTGGTACGGCCAGCAACAAAACCTTCTTATGCAGTCCGAAGATGACACAACATCCTGCAATGAGGCCGCACCAGGCGCTGCGTGTCTGGGTCATCAGCAGGGCTGCAGTGATGAGGAGCAGAGCTGGTATCATCCACACAAGCTGCCGGCGGTGCGTCCGGAACAGCACTTGCGCCACGGCCATGAGGTCCACCAGCATGAGGAGGCCGGCAAACGTCATTTTGCTGTCCATCGTCCCACGGACCCGAAAGTTGATCCCATACGTGAAAGACTGGGATAAACCATAGAGCGCCATGATAGTGGTAGTGGCAACGAGCACACGTACCAGGGTTGTCGCACGCTCCTCGGTGGTGACCTGGTTGACGATCAGATAAAACACCAACGCCTCAAAGACGTTGCGGAGTTCGATCAGGCTTTCAAAGGGCTCGACCGCCAGGATGGTGGCGAGGACTGATGCCAGCAAAAAAGCACTGAAGGGCATGAGGAGGGGCAAGCGCAACTGCCGGGTATCGCCCTGGAGGTAGACGCGTATGGCCCACGCGACGAGGGCGAGGATATACGCCGTTTGCATGGCACTAATGGAAATGACCGAGCAGACGACGTAGACAAAGAGGGCCCCGACGATCACCCGCTCAAGTATCTGCTGTATTCTGTGGCTGCGGTCGCTGTGTACCAGCATATAACAATAGCCTCGCACGAGCCCTACCGCTGCTTGCCAGCGTCGATGGAGCCAGAACCAGTGATCGGGGTAGCGGCGCACATACGATTCAATCACGTGCGTAAACACACGCGTATTCTCGACAATATCCTGCTGCAGATTCCCTGTACGTCGTACAGGAATTTCCTGACTAAAGACGCAGTCGATGACGTCCTTGGCCGGCGCGCATGAGAAAACCGCTGACGACGGGACATCCAGTGCGCAAAGCCAACAATGCTGGACCTCTCGAAGTATAGGCGCTGGTGCCAAAAAACTCCACCTGAATACTCTCATGACGTAAGCTGCTCTGGTCCATCAGGACGGCAACAATCTCCCCACGGCGTAACACTTTGAGACATTCCGCCAGGGCTGCGCGCCTGGCAATGGCGTGGTAGCCACAGCACTGGCGATAGATCTCGGCGAGGCGCTGCAGAGCAGGATTGTCGAGAGGACGCACAATGACGTGCAGAGGTGTGGTAAGACACAAAGGCCACGGCTGGCGCCAGTTCCCAACTCCCGAAATGTGCGGAGATGATCAACAGGCCCATGCCGCGTTGGAGAAGTGTCTCGACATGTTCGAGACCTTCAACGTGACACATCGTCGTGAACCTCTGCAGCGTGAGCTGACGCACATGGCTAAAATCGACGACATGCTGTCCCAGATTGCGAAAGGTCGCGCGCGCAATCTGGTGGCGCTCCTCGGCTGTTTTGTCGGTACCAAAAGCGATGGCAAGGTTCTCGAGGATGATGCGGCGGCGCCTGGCAAGCACCAGGTACAGCAGGTCACCAAGACGTGCGCCGAGCCAGTACGCCACACCTCAAGTGGCAGACGTGCGAGACCGCGGAGCGCGCTTACCACCAGGCCGTAGAGGACATGGTTAGCGAAGGTCTGCATGAGACATGAGCGCCTGCAGTTGGTGCGAAAACGGCGGATCACTGGCGGCAAACGTCACGCCAATGCGCAGGGTGTAGAGTGGCACCGAGGCGTGCCAGGAGGGGGCCAGACGTACGGCATCTTTTTCGGTCGTGACGAGATACGTCGCCCGCTGTTTGTTGACCGTAGCCACAATGGTCTGCCAATCTTCCTGCGTATAGGGGTGATGGTCAGGGAAAACGAACAAGGTCTACCACCTCTGCGCCCAGCTGTGTGAGCGTGCTGACAAATGCCTGTGGATTGCCAATGCCCACAAAAGCGACGCACGCGGCGCTGACGCAGAGCCGGCAAGATCTACTGCACGACGCGTGTCCTGCTGGCGGAGGGCTTCGACAACTGTCGCCATACGATAAATGGGCTGCTGGCTGTTCCACTCGGCGAATCTGCCGACAGAGCGTCGGCAACGTTGCAGTCAGCCATCTCCACGCGCGTCAACACAATGGCATTGGCACGCCGCTAAAGCCCGTAGCGGTTCACGCAAAATGCCACGCGGGAAGAGGGTTCCAGACCCAAAGGGATTGCTGGCGTCGATCAACACAATATCCAGGTCTCGCTGCAAGGCATGATGCTGAAACCCATCGTCGAGAATCAGCACGTGAGCGCCAAACTGCTCATACGCATAGCGCCCGGTGCGATAGCGATCCTTGCCGATCAGCACTGGTACCCCAGGGAGGGAGCACGCCAGCAGATACGGTTCATCTCCTGCTGCCTGCCAGTCGAGCAGGGGACCATGACCCGACGACACGACCCGTAAACGCGCTGCAGGGCGTGCCCCATAACCCCGGCTCAGTACGGCCACACGCCAGCCCTGCTGTTGGTACCAGCGTGCCACCCACATGGTCAGCGGGGTTTTCCCTGTGCCACCCAGAGTGAGGTTCCCAATACTTACGACGGCACAGGGGAGCTGACGCTGGCGGCGTACGCCCCAAGTATAGCTGGCCAGATGCCCACGCGCGAGCCCGCGATAACACTGTGAGGCAAGCCATAACGGCGCGAGTCCCGCCTGCAACCACAGCCGATGGCGCTTGTGGTCCCCACATGCTCGTGTACAACGTTTGCCGCCAGCGCAAGCCGCCCATGAGAATCGTTTGCACGCTAATCCCTTCGTGGTCACTACTGATCGACTAGGCCGGTCGAGTGCTGCTGAGGAGCGTCTTGACCGCTGTACTGGTGCGTTCCAGCGCTCCGCGGTTCGCGGCAAGGGCTGCTAAGGCACATTGGCCCATCGTACTGCCTGCCTCCGGATGGGTGAGCAAGTATACCAGGCGCTCGTACAGCTCCTCCTCCCCTGCACTTGTACCGCTCCGCCGGCTTGCTGCAACAGGACTGCCAGTTCCGGGAAGTGATGCATGTAAGGACCAAAGAGGAGTGGCTTGGCAAACACGGCTGGCTCTAAACGCATTGTGCCCTCCTATGGGCACCAGGCTGCCCGCCAATAAAGGCCACCGTACACAGGCTATACAGGATGGCCAGTTCTCCCATAGTGTCCAGGACAATGACCGTGGCACCAGCGAGATCAACCGCCTGTATCATCGGCACACTGCGGAACGACGCACCGCCTGGCAGTCATGGGCCTGCACGTGACGCACCACGGTTTCCGACCCTTTCCAAATGGCGCGGGGCCAGCACGAGGAGGAGGTCAGGGTAGTGCTCATACAGCCGACGGTAGACGGACAGCAAGCAGGCTTTCTTCGCCCTCATGCGTACTGCCGGCGACCAGGAGACGCCGGCCTATGATCAGAGGAGCAAGAGGATGCGTATGGTTGGGGCTGGGCAGTCGCGAGCAGAGCCCGGTCAATATTGGTGTTGCCAGTAACCTGGAGACGCCTGGCGTCCATGCCCAAGGTGTTGAAAGCGACGGGCTCCCTCTTCTGATTGCACGAGGCAGTAACGTCACATCCGCTAACACACGGCGCATCAGGGGACGGATCCATAGGTAGCGCCGAAAGGCTCGCGGCGACAGGCGCCCATTGACCAGCACCACGGGAATGTGCTGACGCTGCTGCGGCGTGGAAGAGGTTCGGCCACAACTCGGTCTCCTGGACAATCAAGGCGCATGGACGCAGGCAGCCGCATCATACGCCGCATAGAGCCAGGGCAGGTCAAGAGGCAGCACAAATATGCCAACGGCCTCTGGGACGATACGCTGGGCTATGTGTTTGCCAGCCGGTGTAAACACAGACAGCACAATAGGGAGTTCAGGCACGCAGGTATGGAGACTTGGCAATAATCGGACGTACCCCTTGTACTTCTCCCACCGAAGCGGCGTGAAACCATAAGCAGCCGCTGGCAGCCTGGACATCGTGGGTAGAGGAGACAGACCATACCCTAAACGCTCGGCGAGATCGCGATGATACGTGGCGCCTCGCAGGCAGCGCCAGAGGATGCGCGGCAGCAGTCCAAGCCCACCGAGGAGCAGGAGCGAGAGTATACAGAACATACATAGTGTGTTATGAGGTTCTCTCAGGGGAAGCACGAGCGTTAAGTAGCAAAATAGTGATCAGCCATCTCCGTGATGTGCCGCAGGCTCGTTTCGACCTCGTGCTGCTTGGCCTCGAAGACGGCTGGCGAAGCACGTTGCTGGCACGTAGATCGGTTGCTCCATAGACGACCACGATACGACTGAACGGCAACGGCATGAGAAATGCGTCCCAACTGCGGAAGACCTTTTTCCAGCGTGCGCTGTAGGTCACCGGCACGAATGGCCGCCCCCGTCGTCTGCGCTACCGCCACGATGCCTGGCTGCACAGTATAGCGTGGCCCGCGCGGTCCATCAGGCGTCAAAGGCTGCATGATACCCACTGTGGACTTTCCGCACGATTTCTCATCAGGGCCTTGCGCACCTCCCCGGCTGCTCGAACCACGTGTCACGTGCACGCCAAAGCGTTGCAGCACCTGGCTGACGAACTCTCCATCTTTGCTATGGCTGACCAGGATCGTAAACCGCTGGCGCTGGTAGCGATGCGAAAAATACAGCGTCCGTCCATGCCAAACAGGCCAGCAAAACCGGCTGTCCCCCCATGCCACGCCCGCTGCTCAAAGTGTTGCTGCACGTGTTCTGACCGCAAGGTGCAATAGAGAAGGCGCAACCCCCAGGCGAGCAAGCGGGCCACGCCGGCCATGAGCCAGCGGCGATACCAGTACCTCATTGCTGCGGGAGCATTATCCTTCCACCGTTGCGGCAGCGCGCGTCTCTGCTGCCTGCAAAAACTGCCCTACACACGCCGCAGCACGCCGTGCTCCTTCCCCCGTGCCCAGCGTATGGCGGAGGAGCGCTAACTCCTGCCTGACGTACTGGGCGACCTCAGGATGTTCCAGACAGTGCAAGAGCCAGGGCCGCCAGGGTCTGGGGACACAGAGCTTCTTGCAGGAGTTCAGGCACCATGGGTCGGCCAGCCACAATATTTACCAGTCCAATATAAGGAATACAGAGCACGCGTCGTGCCAGCCAGGCTGGTGATCGGATGCATCTTATACACGATCACCATGGGCGTTCCAATCAGCCCTGCCTCCAGGGTCGCTGTGCCAGAAGTCACGAGGGCAAAGTGGGCAGCACACAACGCGGTCTGGCTTTGCCCCTGAGATAACCGTCATGAGGCATGGGGTAATGGGTCAGGCAACCGCTGGACTTCGTCCATAGCCAGAGTCGGCGCCACCGGGATGATCCCTGTACGCCGGGGCAGGCGCTGCTGGATGCGCTGGAAGGCGGCGAGCATCATGGGGAGCAGACTACGGAGTTCCTGACGGCGACTCCCAGGTAAGAGCGCGACAATAGGGGACTGCGCGTCGAGTCCCAGGCTGCGCGCGGCTTGCGTGCGGCTGAGGCAGGTGGTGCAGATGGTCGAGGAGCGGATGACCGACATACTCGGCATCCACGCCAGCGGCGGTGTAGAACGGCACCTCAAAGGGAAACAGCGTCAGCATTTTATCGACATAGCGTGCCACACGCTTGACACGGCGTTGGCCGCCAGGCCCAGATTTGCGGGCTAATGTAGTAGACCACAGACAGCCCAGCACGCTTCGCCAAACGCGCAAAGGTGAGATTGAAGCCTGGAGCATCGATGAGGACCACCACCTGCGTGCCACGGCGCGCCGCTTCACGCAGCAGGCTGGTATGCCATGCGCAGGCCTGACTGGCACTTTGGCCAGGATTTCCACCACCCCCACCACATTCAGCGCCTGCACATCGAACAGCGTTTCTACACCCAGCAGCCCGCATGTGAGTCGCCACCCAGACCGTACACCTGGAGCTGGGGAAAACGCTCGCGCAAGGCCCGCACCAATGCCGCGCCATGCTGGTCGCCGGACGCTTCGGCTGCCACCATCAACAGCGGTGCAGCACTGCCCTGCGTGAGACGGCTGATCCACTAGGCTCTCCCGACTCGCGTCCGGCTGTCTGCAGCGATGCCGCTGACACCCCCACAAGAGCCACACGGCGCGCATCCGCCAGGGCAACCAGCTCTGGTAGACGGAGCATGAGTGTCGTCCCCGCTTCGACGGCCAGTACGGCAGCTCGTCCAGCGATGACCCGGTGGAGCGTGTGCGGCCCGACCGTGGGCACATCAAAGCGCATATCCTGCTGTGGGCGGCTCACTTTGACGACGACCGCGCCGCGGCCCCCGTATTGACATCCCCGCTCGATGGCGGCATCTGTGCCCTCTAACGGCCTCCACCGCGAGCGACAGTCTGACGGCGTACGACAATCGTCTGGCCGATATCCAACGCCGCAAGCTGTTTGGCGCGTGCAAAACCATAGCGGATATCATCCCAGGCGCGCTGGCTCGGCCGTTGTTTGCCGAGGATGCCCTCTGGAGTCACCAGATGACCCAGGAGGCGGGTCTGCTCGATCACCTCCAGTCCTTCCTCAGCAAATTCGGCGATGATGGCACGCAACAGCGTCACATCCCTGTAGTCGCGCATACGGCTGAGCCCCCGCAAGACGCGCAGATCGAGACGCGGATTCTCAAACAGGAAGCGCTTCTCCACCTTGCCGACCATAACGACCTGTTGCACGTTGTGACGTTGGAAGGTCCGAATGATCTTGGTGAGTTGGCCAGGACCATACGTGCACGAGCATAGGGCAATAAGGGAGTCAGTTGAGCTCGCCACGTGCGTTGACAGCGCCACGGTGGGCAAAGGAGCCCCTCAGCATACGCCCGTCGGGCGATAATTTCAGGGAGTTCTCCGGCGCCAGCGATCATTCCCAAGTGTGCCATGCCAGGCTCCACTCAGACCAGACCATCCTTTTCGAGGATCTCCAGGACTTGCAGAGCCACTTGCAGCGACCGGAGCTCTTCGTCCACTGAGACCACCCGGATGGCCCTCTCCGTCGCGCAGTCGATCAGGTGTTTGATTTCCAACTTGAGCGGGTTTTCTTTGTGGACAAAAATGCGCTCGATGAGCGATTCTTGTTTATAGCGTAAAGCACCGCGTGTCACCAGATGTTCCGACGAGGCTTGACGATGCACACGAATATCTTGATCCGTGTAATCGAGCACAATGTAGGCGTCACGCTGCGTAATGGCCATGGTGCGGATCTTGATCTCCGTGGCGCGTGAGGCAATGATATTCGCGATACAGCCATTCTGGAAGCAGATCTGGACATTGGCGAGGTCTTCATGGTCAGTATAGATGGCCTTGCCCAAGGCATACATGCGTCGCACGGGAGAGCGCACGAGGTTGAGAATGATGTCGATATCATGGATCATCACATCGAGGATGACTCCATCCTCCTTGATACGGGGCACAAAGGGCCCCAAGCGACGGCTTTCGATCAGCCAGGGATCATGGACGATCTTTTCAACTCCTGCACTGCCCCATTGAAACGTTCGACGTGGCCAACATGTAAGACGACGTTCTGGGACTCTGCCAGGCGAAAGAGTTCACGCGCTTCCTCCAGGGTATGCGTCATGGGCTTTTCCAGCAGCACATGCACGCCAGCTTCGAGAAAATCGCGAGCGATGCGGTAATGCAGCGAGGTTGGTACAGCAATACTGACGACATCGACAGCGCCGAGCAGCTGCATGGTAATCCGTCACAGGCATCGTATTGTATTTCTCGGCAATGGCGGTGACACGGTCCCGGTCACAATCGGCCACACCGACCAACTCGACGTTGAACAGCTCACTGTAGACGCCAACGTGATATTGGCCCATCTGGCCAACACCCACCACTCCAGCTCTCACTTTTGCATCATCGTGTCCCGCTGCCAGTGATGCATACGGTGATACCACGACCGCGGCTATGGCAAGTCATCTGAGGTTATGAACAGATACCGCGTTGTGAATGCTCAATGAATCGTATGAGGTGTGCAACAGGGGCGCTAGGAGTCAATTGGCATTGTATTGTAGCAAGGGCCTGGCTCACGTTCAAGCCAGAGCGATAGAGGGTGCGGTAGGCGATCTTCAACTCGCGACGGGCTTCGGAACTAAATCCAGCCCGTCGTAAGCCGACCGTATTCAGACCATGCACTGTTGCCGGACTTCCCGCTACCAGAAGAAAGGGAGGGACATCTTGCATGAGCCGTGAACTCCCTCCAACCATACTATAGGCCCCAATGCGGACAAACTGATGCACACCGGTGACGCCGCCAATCACGGCCCCGTCTTCCACTTCCACATGCCCAGCGAGCCCCGTCAGACTGGCCACGATCGCGTGGTTGCCCAGCACGCAGTCATGCGCTATATGGGCCTGCGCCATAATGAAATTGTGCGATCCCAGGCGCGTACTCCCTCCCGGCTTCATACTCCGTTGGATCACCACTAATTCACGGATATCGTTCTCATCGCCGATATGGAGGTAACTCGGGCTCCCATCGTACTTCAGATGCTGGGGCGCACCACCCAACACCGCCCCCGTACCAATGCGACACCGTGCTCCTATGACTGTCCAGCGTTCAATGACCGCGTGCGCCGCAATGGAGGTCTCCGCCCCGATAGCTAACCTCTTCACCGATGATGGCAAAAGGGCCTATAGTGACTCCCTCAGCCAGTTTTGCCGTGGGATGCACGATGGCTCGTGGGTCGACATGGACCGTCACCGCTTGTGCCCTTCTCGAGGATTGTCCGCCAAGAATACTTGTAACTCAGCTTCAGCCGCCAGAGCCTTGTCCACAAACGCCTGACCGCGTACACGCCAGACTGGCCCGCGCCGGCGCATGATCTCTAGGCGCATAATGAGCTGATCTCCCGGGAGTCACCTGGCGTCGAAATTTGCCGCGATCAATGCCAGTAAAGAGCGGGTGTCTTGCCCAGAGTCCACGGTATCCGAATAGTACACCAGCACCCCTCCCACCTGGGCCATCGCCTCGATCACCAGCACTCCCGGCATGACCCGGTAGTGTGGAAAGTGTCCCTGAAAGAATGGCTCGTTTAGGGTCACATTTTTGAGGCCGATAGCATACTCATTACAGACAATTTCCTGAATGCGATCGACGAGCAGAAACGGGTAGCGATGCGGCAGTATGGCCAGGATCTCTTCCGGTCCCAGTGCGTTCACGACCTTTTCTCCCGACCCTCGAGCGCATCGAGGCGCCGTTGGAGTTGCTTCACCTGTTGAAACAACTCGCCGCAGCCTCAGGCTATACAAATGCATGCGCTTTGCGACTGGGCCCGGCACAGCTGGCGTCCCATACACCGTCGCGCCTGGCTCGAGATCAGAGAGCAACCCCCGCCTGGGCAGCAATGGACACCTTGTCCCCTACCGTGATATGGTCAGCGATACCGACCTGCCCCCCATGCGCACATCTGGAGCCGACGCTGTACACTGCCTGACAACCCCACCTGCCCCGCTAAAACTGAATGTGTGCCAACGACACTATTGTGGCCGATCTGCACTAAATTGTCGAGCTTTACCCCGGTCTCAATGAGGGTATCCCCCACCGTGGCCCGGTCAATGCACGTATTGGCGCCAATCTCTACGGCATCGCCGATGACCACACGGCCAACCTGAGGGACCTTACGATAAGAACCATCTGGGAGAGGATAAAAGCCAAACCCATCCGCGCCGATGACAGCGCCACTATGGATAATGACACTCCGCCCAAGGTGCACCTGCGGATAGAGACTGACATTGGCATACAGGATGCAGTCAGCCCCGATCTCACAGGCTTCACCGATATACGTTCCTGGATACACTGTGACATTATCCCCAGCCGCACACCCCGACCAATCACGACATAGGGACCAATGTTGACACCTGCCCCCAAGGTCACCTCAGGATCAATCACGGCACGGGCATCAATACCCCAGGTGGGAGGTCGCGGTGGGAAAAAGTGCTCCAGAAGGTGGATGAAGCCGAGATAGGGCTCTAGCGACACGAATGGCTGGACGATCAACGGGGATGCGTGGGCGCGACCAGCGACCGCCGTGGCACGTGACGTCGCCAGTCGCGCCGCATGTTTGCTCTCCGTGAGAAAGGTTACGTCCCCTGTTTGCGCCTGGTCCAAAGGGGCAATGCCACAAATGATCGTCTGTCCATCCCCCTCGAGTTCACCTGCGAGTAAACAGGCCAACTCAGCCAGCGTCACGCGCATGGTCCTTCCTTTCCAGGTTAGCGTTTTTCCTGCAGGTGTTGAAGGTGGCGTCGCTGGAGGTGTCGTCAAGAATTTGGTCTGCTGGCATTTGATCGAAACGTTGAACGATCTTTGGTGTAATATCTATCGCCTTATTGAAATAGAGCACCACCGCAGTGTTTTCGTTACCTTCTAGCACCAGATTATAGCCTTCACGTTCACCAATCTCTTGCACAACTCTCCGGACAGACAGTAAGAAGACCTTGTGTTTCGCGGATTTCCCGCTCCCGGAACTCCTGTGTGGCATCCTCCGTAAAGCGGTTCGTATCGTCGATAAAGCGTTTCAGCTCCCGTGCTCGGCGGCGATAATCTTCATCTTTGGCCGCGCGTGCCTGCTCAGTTAACAAGTCCTTCTGGGTACGAAACTCCGTTTGCAGTTTCTGCAGCTCTTCTTCCTTCTGGCGCTTAAACTCAAGCTTCGATCTTGATTTCTTGCTGTAACTTGTCGCCGCAGGTCTCGCAGCCGATCTTTCGCGGCTTCTCCCACGGACGGACTGGTCCAGCACAGCCTGTAAATCGACCGATGCCGATTTTCTGTGCCTGTGCGGTCTCGGCCAGTGCCCAATCCCCAGAGCTATAACCACCATGCACGTCCACAGCCCAGCCCTCCTCAAGCGTCCCTTATGCATCCAGCCTGCTCCTTCTTCCTTTGCGTCTACTTTGCAGATGCCCGGGGCGTTCGCATCGCTGCGGCCCTGTCTTCCCTTCCTCGCCTCAGAAGGAGCCCAGCAGAAAACCCAAGGCGCCGAGCTTCTCACCACGCTGCCTATCGAGCTTGAACCCATAGTCTAAGCGAATCGGTCCCACAGGAGTAATGAGCCGGAAGCCAACTCCCTGCACTCTGGCGTACATCTACCAAAGTCAAATTGATTGCCCGGATTGTAGACGTTCCCGGCATCATAAAAGTGACCAGACGTAGAAGGCGACCAAAACTGCGTCCGACCTCCAGGTTAAACTGCAGGAACGAGGTACCCCCAGAGGGTTCCCACGTGCATCCTTGGGGCCAATGTCACGAAATTCAAAGCCACGGATGGTCGTTGCTCCGCCGAGAAAAACCGCTCTGAGGCCGGCAGCTCTTTCCCCGCATACCCGTCACCGATGCCGAAACGCCCACGCACAAAGCCCGTGAGGCCTTCCGGTAAGGGAAATACCAGGTGGTACTGCCCACCACCTTGTAAAAGCGGTTCGTGCCCCTAAACCTGCCCCGGTCACCTCAAAGGCATGTAACTGACCCTCCCGCAGCATCAAACTGATTGTCACGTGAATCCCAGACGATACGCGGTGTCATGCTGCTCGTATACGAGGTGCCTTCCTGCTGACGTAACAACTCAGAAGCACCAGGGTCGAGATCACTAATCTCCAAGATCTCATAGTTGTATGTCACTGAGGTCCGCGCATACTCGCCCAAGGTACGTCCCTAAGGTGAGACCAGTACCTGTCCGTTTCGACTGAAAGGTCTGAAAGTCACTCGAACGCCGAAACAGGCTGACGCCAGCGTTGATAGGCCGACCAAAGAGGTATGGCTCCTGGAAGTCGAGGACAAAATCCTGTGACAGACTTCCAATTCGGGCACTAAGACTGATCGACTGCCCACGCCCAAAGAGATTACTCTGGCTTACAGAGGCTGTAAAGACAACATTTTCTATCGAACTGAAACCAACACCAGCGGTAAACTGGCCCGTGGAACGCTCGGCCACCTCGACCTCGAGATCCATCAATTCTTCTTCACCGCGGCGTTTCGTATCGATTTTGACTTCTTCGAAATATTGCAAATTGACGAGGCGTTGCCGCGAGCGTTGTAAGCGCGTGGCACTATAGAGTTCACCTTCATCGAGGCGCATTTCACGCCGAATCACCTGGTCTCGCGTGCGCTCATTGCCAACAATATCAATACGTCCGATATAGACCTTGGGGCCAGGCCGAGTCGTAAAGCTCAAGTTCACCACACGCGCTGCCTGGTCTATCGACACCGTTGGGGTCACATCGGCAAACGCATATCCACGATCCGCATAGGCATCCGTCAGCCCCATAATATCGCGTCGGACTGCCTCACGGCTATAGATTTCTCCCGTGGTGAGGCGCACCTTTTGGCGTAATTCCTCCTCCTTAAAGACATTATCGCCTGTGAGGGTGACCTTGCCGACTTTGAATTGCTCCCCCTCACGTGTAATGGGGACGGTAATGACAATGCCACCAGCCTCACGGTTAATCTCCACCACAGGTTCACCGATCTGCACGTTGATGTAGCCGTTATTCTGGTACACATTCTCGAGCAGTTGCAGATCAACACGGAGCGTCTCAGGCTTATAGAGGGCTGAGGAGCCACTGATAACGGGGAGGGTGTACTCTTTGAGTTGCACAGCATTCCGCAATTCGCTGTCCGTGAATCCCTTGTTGCCCGTAAACCGAATACGGCTAATATAGATTTTCTTCCCTTCTAGTGATACGCAGCAGGACATCGACCTGGTTGTCGGCAACCTCCGTCACCTCTGGACTTATGTGGGCAAAGTAATAGCCTTCTTCCCGGTAATATTTTTGCAGGGCGGCAACGGTATCGTTGAGGAGATTGCGCGCAAAGGTCGAGCGCTCTTTGAGCAAGATGCGTTTCCTGATTTCGGCTGCGTCAATATACCGATTGCCCTCGAAGGTAACGTTGCGCACCGCTGGCTTTTCGACCACAGTAATAATCAAACGTATACCGTCTGGAACGTCCTCGGCGAGGACTTGAATGTCGTCGAACGTGCGGAGGGCATAGAGCCGTTTAATATCTTCACTGAGCGTTTGCGGCACATACGGCCTTGCCCACCTCCGTCTTTAAGTAAAAGCGGATGGTTGACTCTTGTGTACGGCGGTTGCCACGGATCTCGATATCGCGTACGAGCACCCCTGGACTAATGGCTGCGGCTGCTTGCCAACTCGGATAGAGCACCAAGAGGAGCAACAACGAGCAGCCAACCACGCAGCGCACGCAGCATCAACCCAGGCTCCTGACTTTGCACGACACTCCCGCTGGTCTATCCCAAAAACTCGGGTGTGCACGCCGCCTCTAGACACACCAAAGCCCGATGGATACTATCGTCCACCGGGCTTTGACCGCTACGTGCACGGGATGCGACGCTTATCTTAGCTATCAGAGAGACTTTCGACGGCGTCTTCTTGCTTCGCCAGAAACACCAGTTCCTCACCGGCGAGCTTGATTTGGACCACACCACCCTGGGAGAATTCCCCGCGTAACACCTCTTCCGAGAGCGGGTCTTCAATATGGCGCTGGATGGCACGCCGCAGGGGCCGGAGCACCGTAGGCGGAGTCGTATCCCTGATGCGCCAACCATTCCTTGGCGCTGTCGTCGATTTCGAGGGTAATCCCGCGCTCGCCCATCTGCTGGTTCAAGCGCTGGAGCATGATGTCCACAATCTGCTTGATGTGATCCATATTCAGCGTGTGGAACATAACGGCTTCGTCGACACGATTGAGAAATTCGGGGTTGAAGGTCTTTTTCAGTTCGTTCATGACGCTCTCTTTCATCTTCGAGAACGTCACTTCTTCGGTGTCCTTCTGGAAGCCTATCGCCGTGTTCTTTTCGATCACCCGCGCGCTCAGGTTCGAGGTCATGATCAAGACCACGTTCTTGAAGTCGACCTTGCGGCCGTAGCTATCCGTGAGATGGCCGTCGTCCATGACCTGGAGCAACACGTGATAGATGTCCGGATGGGCCTTCTCGATTTCATCCAACAGCACCACTGAATACGGCTTCCGCCGTACCTGTTCGGTGAGTTGACCACCTTCGTCGTAGCCAATATATCCCGGAGGTGCCCCCGTCAGACGTGAGACGTTGAACCGCTCCATGTACTCCGACATGTCGACCCGGATAAGGGCGCTCTCATTGCCAAACAGAAATTCGGCCAAAGCCCGCGCCAACTCCGTTTTGCCGACACCCGTTGGCCCTAAGAAAATGAACGTTCCCACCGGCCGCCGTGGATCCTTCAGGCCGGCACGCGAGCGCCGAATGGCACGCGTCATCACCGCAATAGCTTCCTCTTGACCCACGACTCGCTTGTGCAGCTCCTCCTCCATATTGAGCAAGCGCTGCGATTCCGCCTCTTCAATCTTCGACAGCGGAATACCCGTCATGCGGGACACCACATAGGCCATATCTTCTTCCGTCACGACGATCTCACGCTCATCATGCGTGTCTTCCCACTCTTGCTTCAGGGTGTCAATCTGACGACGAATGTCTTCCTCTTGATCCCGCAGTTCGACGGCTTTTTCAAACTCCTGGTTCTCAATCTTCTCTTTTTCAGGCGGACGATCTCGTTGATCTTGCGCTGCAAATCCCGCACCATAGGTGGTGGCGTGATGCGCCGCAGCCGCACCCGCGCGCCGGCTTCGTCCATGACGTCGATGGCCTTATCGGGCAGGAAGCGCTCCGTCACATAACGCGCCGACAGCTTCACCGCTTGTTCGATGGACTCATCGGGGATACGGAGATGGTGATGCGTCTCATAGCGATCCGCGCAGGCCCTTGAGGATCTCGATACTTTCTTCCACGCTGGGCGGATCAACCATAATGGGCTGGAAGCGTCGCTCCAGGGCCCCATTCTTCTCAATGTACTTGCGATACTCGTCGAGCGTCGTCGCGCCGATGCACTGGATTTCACCCGCGTGACAAGGCCGGCTTGAGCATGTTGGAGGCGTCCACTGAGCCTTCAGCAGCTCCGGCACCTACCAGAGTGTGCAGCTCGTCAATGAAGATCATGACGTTTTCCGCCTGCACGATCTCTTTCATGATGGCCTTCATGCGCGCTTCGAACTGGCCACGATACTTGGTCCCAGCCACCAACGCACCTAAATCGAGGGCCACCACACGCCGATCAAAGAGCAGTTGCGGCACTTCACGGTTCACAATGCGTTGTGCCAATCCCTCGACAATCGCCGTCTTACCAACGCCGGGCTCACCAATGAGCACCGGATTATTCTTGGTGCGTCTAGCTGAGGATCTGTACGACCCGCTCGATCTCGTTTTCACGTCCAATGACCGGGTCGAGCTTGCCGACCTGGGCCAGCTCCGTCAAATCACGCCCAAACTCGTCCAACGCCGGGGTTTTGCTCTTCTCTTTCGTTTTCGTCGCCGGCTCTTGCAAGAGATTGAGAATCTTCTCGCGTGTCTCCACCAGGCGAATCCCCAGCGCATTCAGTACCTTGGCCGCAATGCCCTCCTTCTCCTTCAGGAGGCCAAGCAAGAGATGCTCCGTCCCAATGTAGTTGTGCCCCATAAGACGTGCTTCTTCGACACCGTACTCCAACACCTTCTTCGCTTTGGGCGTAAACGGGATTTCCCCACGATGAGGGCGTTCGCATTGCGCGGCAGGTGACGCTCGACCTCCATACGGATTCTGATCGATGCTCAAACCCGCTTTCTGCAGCACGGTGATCGCAATGCCGCCCCCATCTTTGAGCATACCAAGCAGAATGTGTTCGGTACCAAGATACTCATGATGATGCCGCTCTGCTTCTTCCCTTGCGAGAATGATGACCCGTCTGGCTCGTTCTGTAAATCGCTTGAACATACGTCGCGTCTCCTCAGACTGCGCTGACCTTTCCGTCCACAAGGGAAATCGCCCGGTCCATGTGTGCAGCAAACTCGCGGTCATGCGTCACAATGACGAACGTTTGCCCCAATTCCTCGTTTCAGCTGGCGTAGCAGTTTTTGGATGGCCTGACCTGTGGCTCGATCCAAGTTTCCCGTTGGCTCATCGGCCAGAACCACCTCCGGTTTATTGATCAGAGCCCGGGCGACAGCCACCCGCTGTTGCTCTCCCCCAGAGAGCTCCCCAGGCCGATGGTGCAGCCTATCTCCCAAACCGACACTGACTAAAAGATGACGAGCTTCCCGTTGCACTTCGCGCTTTGCCCGACGTTGGATGAGGGCCGGCATCATGGTATTTTCCAACGCAGAAAATTCGGGCAAAAGATGATGAAACTGAAACACAAACCCAATGCGCCGATTGCGAAAGTCGGCCAATGCACGGTCATGGAGATGCGCCAGCTCAACCCCACAACAGCGTATTGAGCCTTGCGTCGGACGATCCAAGCCGCCAATGAGATGCAGAGCGTGCTTTTTCCCGCGCCAGACGGTCCCACAATGGCCACCATCTCCTCTCGCAGCGATCGTCCAGGTGCACACCGCGTAGCACCTCAACGGTTGTCTTGGGCTGCACGTAGTGTTTATACACATTCTCAACCTGGATTAACATCGCTTTGAGGCTGCCCTCCATCTCCGTCCGCTGTTTGTCCGCTCCTAATAATAACACGAACTATTCATATCGCAAAGCCACAACTGGATCCAGCCGTGAAGCATTCCATGCCGGATATAATGTGGCGCAAAAACTCACGACGATCGCTGTGAGCACAATCAACGCGACATCCACAGCATGAATTTGCACCGGGAGCTTGTCAAGGAAATACACATCAGGGGAAAAAATTGGATCCCGAGCAAGCGCTCGACTACACCTGCTATTGTCTGCAAGTTCCATGCCAATACCAGTCCGCCAAGACATCCGAGCACCGTCCCAACCACGCCAATAATCACGCCTTCGAGCATGAAAATTTTGTAAATGCCGGCGTTACGAGCCCCCATAGCTTTCAGAATGGCGATATCCGCCTGTTTTTCCATGACCAGCATAATGAGCGTGCTGACAATGTTGAAAGCCGCCACCAAAATAATCAGCACGAGGATAATAAACATGAGCACTTTTTCCTGGCGCAGCGCGGCAAACAGGTTGCGATTCATTTGCATCCAGTTGCGTGTCCAGAACGCCGGACCGAGTAAGCTGCTAATGGCCTCCTCGACTGCATGCACACGATAGATGTCGTCTACCTTGACCTCGATGCCATGCGACGGCATCCCCAACTCAAAAAGTCCTGGGCCTGGCGTAGGGACATCAGGGCGAGCTTGGCGTCATATTCATACATGCCGGTGTCAAAGGTGCCAGTGATGGTAAAGCCACGCATGTTGGGCATAATGCCAGCCGGGGTGAGGACCCCGAGGGGCGACGTGACCATCACTTGCTGGCCGGGAAGACCAGCAAATGCCGGGCCAATTCTTTCCCGAGTACAATCCCACGGCTGGCCGCGGGGGTGGCGGGAGCCTCGCCTGGCGCAGGTGGCGGCGGTTCGAGGAGCGCGCGCAGCTCTGGCCATGCATATGACGAGTCTAAATCTTCCATCTGGTCCGTGCGATCGGGATCAATACCACGCACAATGGTTCCTGACACATGTCCCTCTGCCACCAGCATGACTTCGTGGGTGGTAAAGGGCGCGGCAAAGGTGACGTGCGGCAAGGCCGCAACACGCGCCACAATGTCTTGGTAGTCTTCGAGACGTCCGGGGTTTGGGGAAGAATCCAAATATGCGAGTTAGATGCCCAGAATCTTGTCTTTTCAGACTGGTCTCGAAGCCACTCATCACCGCCGAGGACTACAATCAGGACCATGACGCCGACTGCCACCCCACCCACAGAGATCACGGTGATCAGGGAGATAAACGTCTGTCGGCGTCGCGACTTAGAGATAGCGCAAGCCCACTGTGAGTTCGTAGGTCATAGTGGAGAACTCTGGTACTCTGCTGCATTACACGGTGGCACGGTGCGCCACGAGGTACCCTTGAATGAATGCATCTAAGGCCCCTTCGAACACGGCGTCGACATTCCCCATCTCGATGCCAGTACGGTGGTCTTTCACCAGTTGATAGGGGGCTAACGTATACGAACGAATTTGATTGCCCCAGGCGATATCCTTCTTTTCGCCTTGCAGTTCGGCCATTTTTTCACGTTGGCGCTGTTGTGCCAGCACGTAGAGACGTGAACGTAAGACACTCAGAGCACTGGCGCGGTTCTTGTGCTGCGAGCGCTCATTCTGGCACTGGACGACGATTTTGGTCGTGTCGTCCACCTGGTACGTCAAACGAATGGCAGAGTCCGTCACATTGACGTGTTGACCACCAGCCCCGCTCGAACGATACGTGTCGACCCGCAGGCGCGCTGGATCGATTTCACACTTTGATGGTCTCATCCACTTCTGGCGTGACCAGCACTGCGGCGAACGACGTATGCCGTCGCCGTGCCGCATCAAACGGCGAAATACGCACGAGGCGATGCACGCCGTTCTCCGCTTTGAGATAGCCAAAGGCATAACGCCCTATGACCTTGAGCGTGGTGCTTTTGATTCCTGCTTCTTCACCTGGCTTGGAAGTCCAGGACTTCATATGTATATCCGTGCGTCTCAGCCCAACGCATGTACATGCGTAGCAGCATATGCGCCCAATCCTGCGACTCTGTACCTCCGGCACCGGGATGGATGGACAGAGGGCATTCGCCGTATCCATCTCTCCGCACAGCAATGACTCAAGCTCAAAATGCTCGATTTCCAAGGCAAGCTTTGACGTCTCTACCTGGACTTCCTGGAGCACTTCAGCATCGATCGGCTTCTTCGCCAAGTCGAGCAGGCTGACCGCCTCCTCGACTTGGCCCAGTAACTTCTGCCAGCGATCGGCTGGGGCTTGCAGTTGGGCGCGGCGTTTCAATACCTCCTGGGCCTCTTCCACATCCTCCCAGAAATTATCACGCGCCATCTGGGCATCGAGGGTGGCGAGTTCCACCTGGGCCTTGCCGAGATCAAAGATGACCTCGGAGTGTGTCGAGTTTATCGTGTAACTGGGTTAACTGTTGGCGTACTTCATCACCGAGTCATGGGCATCTCCTTAGGTCTCCAAAAGAGCTGCGGCAAATTCAGCGGCGTCGAACGGCCGCAGGTCGTCGAGCCCTTCACCAATACCAATATAACGGATAGGCACGTGGAACTGGTCTGCAATATTAATGACAATGCCGCCCTTGGCCGTGCCGTCGAGCTTGGTCAACACCAGGCCAGTGAGACCGAGGCTGTCATGAAACTGCTGCACTTGCGCAATGCCGTTCTGGCCTGTCGTGGCATCGAGGACTAACCAGATATCGTGTGGTGCCCCCGGCATTTCGCGCTCGAGCACCCGACGCATTTTTTCAGCTCCTCCATCAGGTGGACCTTCGTATGCAGGCGTCCTGCGGTGTCAATGAGCACCCGCTCTACCTGGCGGGCGCGTGCGGCACGCACCGCGTCAAAAGCCACGGCCGCGGCATCGCCTCCCGGCTGTCCTTTAATGATATCCACCCCAGCCCGTTTCGCCCACAACTCGGCCTGTTCGATGGCGGCGGCGCGGAAGGTGTCTGCCGCCACCAGTAAGGATGTCTCGCCAGCCGCCTGAAACTGATAGGCCAGCTTACCGAGCGTGGTGGTTTGCCAACGCCATTGACGCCTACCATCAGGAGGACCCACGGACGGGGCGCGCCGGCATGTCCATAGCAGACGCTGGCGTGGCCGCGAGCAGAATATCGCGCACCGTTTCTATCACCCCAGCCTGTAATCCTGCCCCAGCCTCGATCGTCTTCTGCTTGACCCGCCTGGTCACTTCTTGGAGAATTTTCTCCGTAGTTTGCGTCCCCAAGTCCGCCAGGATAAGTGCTTCTTCGAAGTTCTTCGAGGGTCTCAGCGTCGATACGTTTGCGGCTAAAGACCGCCCCCGAGACTCTCCGTGAGCGCCTGGCGGGTTTTCTGTAATCCCGCCCATAAGCGTCCAAGAAACCTCCCTCAGCCATAATCTTCCTCCCACCAGGGGACGCTGTCAGCTACGCCCGTGTCTGTTGTAGCAGTTCGAGGACTGCTTGGCGGCATGTTGTTCAGCCGCTTTCTTACTGCGCCCTATGCCAACGCACCGGTATTCGTGGTTGAGCGTTAACTGAACGTGAAATATCTTTTGATGCGCGGGGCCTTCCTCATGAGCATCTGGTATGTAGGAAGGCAGCCAAAGATGCTCAAGGTCTGGGTCTGAAGTAACCCCTTGTAATCCCCGTCTGGCATGGCGCTGGTGCATTGTTCTATCGTAGAGCGAAAGCAGCGCCAAAGCACCTCTTGGGTCTGCTGACAGTCCCCGTCGAGGTAGATGGCGGCAACCACAGCTTCCAAAGCCGCAGCCAGCAAGGAATCCTTGTCACGCCCACCATGCTGGTCCTCACCGCGACCGAGCGGCAAAAAACAGCCCGAGGTCGAGCTGCCGTGCCAAGCAGTGGCGAGCGTCCCTTCGGTTGACCAGGCGTGCTCCGTGAGTTGCGACAGCTGCCCTTCACGCGCCGTGGCTTGCGTCGTGTAGACGTAGGCACTAACTAATGAGTCCCAGTACCGCATCGCCCAAAAACTCCAGACGCTCATAATCGCCATCGCTGCCACGAGACTCTCATGGGCGTGCGAACGGTGGGTAAGAGCCTGATTGAGCAGCGCGATGTTTTGGAACGGTATACCCTAGACGGGCCTGGACAACTGCCAGAAGGGCTCCACGTTCAGGGGTGATCCGACGACTCCGTATAGCGTTTGAAGACCACACCAGGCATTCGTGCCACCAAAGCCGAGGGACGTGGACATCGCCGCCTGCAAGCGGCATGACACCGCCATATGCGGTACATAGTCGAGATCGCAGTCTTCGTCCGGCGTTTCCCAGTTGGTCGTGGGTGGTACGACGCCATGATACAGCGCCAGTGCTGTAATAGACTCCCTCAATGACCACCGGCCCCGCTCAGCAGGTGGCCTGTCATGGACTTCGTTGAGCTTATCGCCAGACGATACGCCGTGTTCGCCAAACACTTTTTTGACGGCGAGGGTCTCATACCTTATCATTATACAGACTGTCGACGTCCCATGGGCATTGATCATAGTCCGACTGTCGTGTGGGGCCACGCCCGCGTCGCGCAGGGCCTGTTGCAGACAGAGGGCCACCCCGCGCGCTTCCGGGTCAGGCTGCGGTCATGTGATAGGCATCCGCGCTCATGCCGTAGCCCACAACCTCAGCGTAGATCGTGGCGCCACGTTGCCGAGCCTGCTGCAACTCCTCGAGCACCATGACACCGGCCCCTTCCCCATCACGAAGCCGTCCCGTGCTTTATCAAAAGGGCGACTGGCGTGCTGGGGCGCATCGTTGCGGGTCGAGAGCGCTCGCATGGCACAGAAGCCACCCAACGCCAGCGGCGTGATCGCCGCTTCACAGCCGCCACTCAGCATGCACATCGGCATCCCCGCGCTGAATGATTCTATAGGCTTCCCCAATGGCGTGCGTGCCCGCGGCGCAGGCCGTCGTGACGCAGGAATTGGGACCGCGCAAACCAAACACGCATGCAGACATGTGCCAGAGGCCATGTTCGGCGATGCAACATGGGCACAAAAGAACGGCGAAATACGCTGCGGGCCGGCCCGCAGCAGGCTTTCATGGTTGCGCTCGAGCGTCGCCATACCGCCGAACCCCACCCCTAGAGAGTACAGCCCACACCGATGGGCCTGCTCCTGCGCTGATGGGAGCGCCGCGATGTCCAGAGCCATGGTGCAGCACTAGCCAGGGCAAATTGCGTGAAGCGGTCCATGCGTTTCACGTCTTTCTTTGTCGACGTATGTCAGAGGATCAAAGTCTTTGCACCTCCCCAGCAATGTGACAGGGATACGCACTGGCGTCGAAACCGGCAATACGGCTAATACCACTTGTCGCCCTTTCAAAGGCCTCCCATGTGGTCTGCACCCCTGTTCCCAAAGGCGTCACGCAGGCCCATGCCGGTCACGACGACCCGCCGGCACACCGGTTCTTACAGCCTTGTCATAATAGGACCACCTCTGTGTGTACGTCCCACCTGTGACTCGCGTGGCCACGTTACTGGGCCTCCTTTGCCGCTTTGTCCTTGATATAACGAATCGCGTCAGCCACTGTGGCGATCTCTTCGGCGTCCTCAGTCGGGATTCTCGATATCAAACTCCTCCTCGAAGGCCATGACCAGCTCGACGGTGTCTAAGGAGTCAGCTCCCAGGTCCTCAATAAATGAAGCGGACTCGGTGACTTCCTTCTCATCCACAACCGAGTTGCTCCACGATAATCAGCCTTACACGCTCTTCAATGGTCATGGTCCATAACCTCCCTGTCCTAGATGGATTAATCCCGCTCACGCTCACTACCTCCCCGGTGATGTACCGGGCCTCGTCCGAGGCCAGAAAGAGCACACAGGCTGCCACATCGTCTGGCGTGCCAAGGCTCCCGAGTGGGACGTGTTGCAAACAGCGCTTGCCGTTGCGTGTCCGATAGCGTTCGCGCGTCGTATCCGTTTCAATGAAGCCTGGGGCCACGGCATTGACCGTAATGCCACGCGGCGCCGAGTTCCTTGGCGCGAGGGCGCTTGGTAAAACCGATGAGGCCCGCCTTCGATGGCCGCGTAATTCGTCTGCCCGCGTTTCCCGTGATGCCGACCACTGAGGTGATGGCGATGATGCGACCCCAGCGCTGGCGTGAGCATGGTCACGCGCCGCGGCCCGCGCACAATGAGAACGTCCCCGATAAGTTGGTGTGGATGACGCAGGTTCCATTCTTCCGGTTTCATGCGCACGAGCAATTGATCGCTCCGCACCCCTGGCGTTGTTGACCAGGATATCCACCCGCCCGAACGTCTTGACGATCTCTTCGAAACGCTGCCCGTCGTGGCCGGCATAGTCGGCGACGTCAAGCTGGCAAGACCTGTCCGGTACTCCCCATCTGTTGTGAGGCAGCTACCACCTCCTCAGCCGCCCTGCGCTGGCGGGTGCACGTCACAGCACGACGTGTGCGCGCCGCCCGCCCGAACGCCAGGAGCAATCGCCCGGCCAATACCGCCGTGAGCCTCCGGTGACGACCGCGACCTTGCCCTCGAACCTGCGCCATGATGTCCTCATCGTGCTACTGGTCGTAAGAACGCGTCCAACGCCAGGATTTCGACCTGCGGGGCAATACGCTTCATCATACCGGACAGCGCCCTGCCTGGCCCCACGCCGAGGAGCGCGTCACACCCGTGGGTTACGGCATAGCGCATGCGGCGTCTTCCCAGCGCACCGGGGCACACACCTGCTGCACCAGGAGTGTCTTGTACCGCTTGCGGGGCAGGATGCGGGGCGGCGGTCACATTCGATAACACGGGGATGGTAAAGGGATGGAACGTCACCTGGGCAAAAGCGTAGGAGAGCCGCTCGGCCGCAGGCTGCAACATACGGCAGTGGAAAGGCGCACTTCACCTTCAGTAACACTGGCTTGCCGAGGCGGCGTGCTTTGACAGCGTCTACGGCAGCCTGTACCCGTGCAGCGGTCTCCCCGGCAATGACGATTTGGCCAGGGTCATTGTAGTTTGGCTGATTGCAGCACGCCGTCCACGCCAAGCTCGGCACCATAAGCTTCTGACATCCTGGCGTGCCACGCCGAGGCAGCGCTGCCATGCTGCCAGCTCCAGACGAGTACCGCTGCTTGCGCCATGAACATCCCGCGCTGCTGCACCAGATCGGACAGCATCAGCGAAACGCAACACCCCTGACGCGACCAGCGCCGAGTACTCGCCCAGGCTGTGCCCGGCGAGCAGCACGGGCCGCAGTCCGTGACGCGACACCAAAGTCCAGGTCGCGATACTATGGACCAGGATTGCTGGTTGGGCATGCTGGGTCAGACGCAGCTCGTCCTCTGGACCTTCAAAGCACAGACGTTGGAGGTCGTACCCGAGGCACGTCATTCGCTTCCTGGTAGAGGGCCTTGACGGCGTCATCGGCTTCCCAGAGTGTCCTTGCCCCATACCGACAGCCTGTGACCCTGTCCTGGGAAGACACAGACGATACGAGTTGCCATAGCGTTATCCTGTTGTCAACGCAGTTAGAGAGTGGGCACACGGGGTGAGGTGGGAATCAGCATCGTTCTCCGTATCGTCGTCCTCGTGTCAGTCCGTTCACCTCGAAACGACATATGGTTACGGATATGACGCCAGATTTTCCGCCGCCGTGTGGCCCGACTTCCTGGATATCGCCGTTGCGTTCAATGTCTTCCTGAATACGTTGACTTACACGCTCTTCCACGAAACGCTGCGCCATGTGAATGGCATTCTTGATCGCCTTGGGGGTGGAACTCCCGTGGCCAATAATACAGGTGCCGTTGATCCCAAGGAGTGGCGCACCACCGTATTCGGAAGCATCGACACGCTTCCGGATATCGTTCAGCGCCGGACGCATCAAGACCGCGGCCAGGCGGCGCCACGAGGGTATTGGTCAGGCCGGCCTTCAGGGATTGGCCATACATCTCCGCCAGCCCTTCGCACATCTTTCAGGGCAATGTTCCCGATAAAGCCATCACACACGACGACATCGGCGACGCCACGAAAAAATGCTTCCCTTCAACATTCCCAATGAAATTGAGATGACTCTGCTTCAGCATGAGGAAGGCTTCTTTGGTGACATCGTTGCCCTTGGTGTCTTCTTCGCCAATTGCCAGCAGCTCCCACGGCGGGGACGGCTTGCCAAACACATACTTGGCGAACACGTGCCCCATGATACCAAATTGGAAGAGTTGGGTGGCTTTGCAATCGACGTTCGCTCCGACATCGAGGAGGATCGTAAACCCTTTTTGGGTCGGCGACAATGTAGCAATCGCAGGACGGTCAATACCGGTGAGAGGCTTGAGAATCATGGTCGTGGCCGCGAGCGCTGCCCCAGTATTCCCGGCACTGACCACGGCTTGCGCTTCCTCACGGCGTACCAGCTCTATCGCTACACGAATCAGAGGAAAACCGCTTTTGCGGAGCGCCATCCCAGGCGCTTCTTCCATGTGAACTCACTTCTGCGGCATGGCAAATGGATGATAGGCAGGTGGTGCGCTTGTAAACGGTCGAGTTCCCGTGCTAATCGCGCCTCGTCTCCAACCAGAATAATGTCGGCGTTATGCTCCTGGGCAGCCAGCACAGCTCCTTCCACGATTGCTTGGGGAGCGTAATCGCCACCCATACCATCGACAGCGATCTTCATCGATAGTACTACCTTACAAGCGCGGACATCAAGATGGCAGTGAGCATACTGGCTTTGCCCCTAGGCTTCGCGTCCAGCAATGATTTCTCTGGCCTTATAGTAGCCGCAACTCGGGCATATCCGGTGGGAGAGCTTGCTTCGCTCCGCACTGCGGGCATGCACTCGGATTCAAAGGGTGCAGACGGTGGTGTGTGCGCCGTTTGTCGCGGCGGGACTTCGAAGTCTTGCGCTTTGGCACGCCCATAAGTCATTCATCCCTCACGACGTCTTAGGAAAACTGGAGTTGTTTGAGTAGAGCAAAACGCGGGTCGCCCTCGGTCTCCTGACAGGGTACACTGCACCTCATTGCGATTTCCCCGCATACCTGACACAATCCTGCACAGTCAGGACGGCACAAGGGTTGGACGGGGAAGGCCAGGAGGACATTGTCGTGCACCGGCGGTCGTAAGTCGAGGGTGGTTCCGTCATGCATATAGAGGTCTAATTCCTCCTCGGCATCGACTCCCTCCTCTCCCTCGATCTGCAGGCGCGTCGAGGAGGCAGGTACACTACCCGCATCTGCGCCGTGAAATCGCTGTGGATAATGTCCAAACAACGGCTGCATGCCGCCGCCAGCGTCCCACGGACTGTACCCTTGAAATAGACTTGCTCCGCCACTTTGGTGAGCCAACCCGTACCTGTACGGGCATAGATAGCTCGACCTCCAGTTGTTGGCGGTAACTGGAGATGCGTTGCCGTCACCTCGGCCTGAAACGCCAGATCTTCATCAGGAATATTGGCAATATTCACCACTAAGGCTGCAGAATTGCCTTGCTGTGATGCGGCCACTAGCACTGTCCTTCAATTGACGGGTGATTGCATGGCTGTGAGGATGCGATGTTCAACAGCGACGGGTTAGCACCCATTATAGCGACCCCTTTATGGGCTTGTCAAGACTCCTATAAGCCTCGAAAAACCCGATATTTACCCTTGGGTTTGGAGGCACGCCACAGCCCCCTCAATCAGCGTACCTAAGATTCTTTCACGCACATGGCAATCGCATCGGTCCTGTCGCTTCCCGAAGATGATCATCTGCAACGCGATGACTACCAATAGAGATGCGACAAAACACCGGAGCTGCACCGCTGGCATTCGGGCCGTCGCCGTCGCGCCAGGTGTTTGAGCGGTTCGATCACGCTCTGTCCCAAGCAGGGACGCAAAGGCTTTTGCTCGTGAAAGTGGGCTTGCACCGCATCATCGGCGCGGCTGGCTCCGCCAACGACGGTCGCTGCGGGTAGGAGATAGGTGAGCGTCGGGAGGGTGAAAGCCGTCCGCGCACGCTCCCCACGTCCTGTAAAGGGTCAGCGCTTGCAATACCCCTGCTTGAGTGCTATGGTGCTGCCATTATGGCACGCGCGAGACAGGCTGTATCCCTGTGTCGCGTTCTTTTTTGAGGAGTGGCATGTCAGTCAACGTGAAGCGTGGAGCGAGGTGCTGCGATGCAAGTGGTCGTCAAGCGAGACAAACCTGAACTCGTGGCCGCAGATGTGCTGGCCGTCTTTCTCCGACAAGAGAAGTCCCTTCCCCGAAAAGCGTCGTCGCGCAACTCGACGCGCGCCTCAATGGATGTATCCGTGACTATCTGGACAGCGGTGATTTCTCCGGCGCCCTGAACAGCACCGCCCTCGTGCGCACTGGGCGGGGCAATCCAGGCCCCGCGCGTGTTGCTGGTGGGTTTGGGGAAACCTGAGGCCGTCACGATCGATGCGCTGCGTCAGGCCAGCGCGACCGCGGCGACGGCAGTGCGCCGATTAGGCGTGAGATCTGTGGCGCTGTGTGCCACCTGCCAGCGATGTGGAACCAGGTGAGGTTGGCCAAGTTCTCACGGAGGGGGCGCTTTTAGGGCTGTATACGCTGAAGAAGTATAAGACGGCTGCAGAAACGAGGATACAGACAATCTGTGCGAACTGTCCATTCTGGCGAGCGGGAGCACGACGCAACGCGCCCTGGAAAGCGGCGTGCAACGCGGTCAGATCCTCGCTGAGGCTGTGAATATGGCCCGTGACTTGAGTAACAGTCCGGGGAATGAGGTCAATCCCTCCTATCTCGCGACAGCAGCCCAGGAGATTGCGGCAAAGACGACCCTGCGCTGTCACGTGCTCGATGTCGCATGGCATGCGTGAACACCAGATGGGGTGCCTCCTCGGGGGTAGCTCAGGGCAGCGAGCAGCCACCGGCGTTTATTATCCTCGAACATGCACCGAAAGGTGCGCAGGAAAAACCCATCGTGCTGGTAGGGAAGGGTATCACGTTCGACAGTGGGGGCATCTCCATCAAACCCGCAGCCAACATGGAAGACATGAAGATGGATATGTCAGGTGGCGCGGCAGTCCTTGGCGCTATGCAAGCCCTCGCCCAACTGGGTTATCCGCGCCGCGTGGTGGGCCTGGTCCCTGCGTCGGAGAACCTGCCGAATGGCAATGCGGTGAAGCCCGGTGATATTCTGCGGGCCATGTCTGGTAAAACCGTTGAGGTGATCAATACGGATGCCGAGGGTCGCTTGATTCTGGCCGATGCGCTGGCCTATGCCGTGCAGGAGTTCAAGCCCGCCTGCATTATCGATCTGGCCACGTTGACCGGTGCCGTGGTGGTGGCGCTGGGCAGCCAGGCGACGGGCATGATGGGGACGGATAAGGCCATGATGGACCGGCTGCGCGCCGCTGGGGATTACAGCGCCGAGCGCGTGTGGGAGTTGCCGCTGTTTGAGGAGTACAGTAAGCAGATCAAGAGTGATTTTGCCGACATTAAAAATGTCAGCAGCGGGCGTGAGGCTGGCTCGATTATTGGCGGTGCGTTCCTCAAGGAATTTGTCGGAGATACCCCATGGGTGCACCTCGATATTGCTGGCACAGCGTGGACGTGAGAACAAGCCCTATGTTCCCAAAGGCGCCACTGGCGTTGGCATACGCCTCCTGGTCAAAACCCTGGAGGATATGGTAGAGGCTACACCCCGGCAGCGGCAAAGGCGGAAACCAAAGGCAGCAGCCAAACCGAAAGCGCCAGCCACGGCACGGGCCTCCTAGTGGAGCACGGCGGAAATTCTCCGCCAGTGTCTCTGTCGATGCACCAGCACAATAGCTGATGATCCACCCCGCCAAACTGGCGGGGCAATTGCGGTGCGCAGCACTAGCGCATGGCGTCCCAGTTCCATCGTACAGCGTTCGCGATCGTCGGCGCGTTACACGCTGCGGCCTGCTGCCTCAGCGCGCCGGCGGTCCTCGTCAGTTTGGTACTGCGGGGTGTCGTAGCGTGGGCGGCGATCATCTGGCCCTCGTTGGGCTGTGGCTTGCCAGGCCTGCTCTTCTGACCAGCGAAAGGGGAGCATTTTGACGCTGCCAGGCTCGGTCAATGAGGTGAACGCGGCCAGCGCTTGCAAGAGGATCTCACGTTGGAGAGCTGGTTCATGGGGTTTCCCTGTCGTGTGTCCCAGCGGATAATCGAGAAACGCCGCCCGTGGTGGGTTCACGGCCTGGGTGATATCAGGGCGCTGCTCATACACAAGGTCGAAATGCCAGCCGCTTCGACGTGCCGGGCGATCAGTCCAACGGACTGATGGCAGACGGGTCACACTGGCACGAACAGCACAGCATCAACGTGTTCAGCCAGGAGGCGTTCGAGGAGTTGCGGCGCCAGTTCTTCCTGGACACGCCGGGCCGAGTAGATGCCGCCCATGAAGGTATAGGCGTTGGCTGCCAGAGCGCCGATCACGCCTTCACTCACCAGGCCTCGTAACGTATCGATAGGAAATACGACATTCGGATCCTGCCGCGCGTCTGTGAGATCATAGGCAAAGTGGGTAGCGCGCAGATCTGTGGTTTTGACGTCCGTAGGAATCACTGCGCCAGGACGTATCATCACTTATAATGAAACGCCACCTGGCCGGTGACGTAGATGCCCCCAGACGCCACCAGTCCGGGCCGAGATGCGGACAGGGGCCGGCGGAGCGGCTGCCACGGCGGTGGGTCAGTGTTGACTACCCACTTATAGGCAGGGTAGCCTTCCTGTGCATATTTTTCTCGGATGCGCGGGATATAGTCAACAGGCATGGGGCCTCCCTGGCTATGCCGCCAGTTCTTGGACTCAGGCGTGGCCAGTCGATTTTCCTTGGCCGCCGGCTCGTAGGTCAGGTTTAAGAACGGGAAGGCAATCGCCACGGCAGTCCCCAGGCGTAGGCGTTGGGTGTGTCATCAGCCGCAAGCGCCACGGGCAGGAAAGGGTCGTGCTTGGTTTCTGGGACCCACAAGGCCCCAGGAAACCGGCCTCCTCCGCCTCGCGTGCCGTGTGCGGTACGTCTCCCAGGCCGGTACAATGCGTCCCAAGCCCTGTGTCAGTCTGGCGCATAGCGTGGTTCCTTCTGTGGCTCTGCATAGCGTACGGCTTATTGTGCCATGCTACTCCACTCTCGTACCAGCAGAATGGAGCGGTGGAGGTTACCTCAAGAGCATGGCGCGGTAGTGTCCACCGACAAGTGTTTGCTCAGCACCCACAGACCGATGCAGGCCAGCAAAACCAGGTTTGGAAAGAGCAGCGGTGCCAGGGCCGTGTCCCGTACACGAAGTTGTCCCACATGCTCGGCGACGGTCCCACAAGGTTCGCCCTCACGTGCAGGTAAAAGCCGAGCAGCCCGACCGCCGCCTGCACGACGAGGACCGCGGCAGAGCCAGAGGAACCTGCGGGTGACCGGCGTCAGGAAAGGGCATACAAAGAAACCCAATAGCAAACGCGCTACTAACGACTTCGAGACCCATTCGGTCCGGTGGAAGCAGCCGTTCTGCGGCGTGATCCGTCAGACCGAAGATGAAGTTCCTGACGAATCCGCCTCAGGGCCATCAGCAACACCCACTGTGACCACTCCACACGGTATCGACACGGACCATCCGGTTCATAATCAGCAGCAAGCCGAGACCGGTGTAGGCAAGCGGGGCGGCGAAGGAGCCGCATAGACCAGGGTCTTCAGCGTCCTCTCCGCGAAGAAGCGGCTGTCGAGGTGCAGGATCACGCCTACAAGCCCGATGCCGACCGCCGTCCAACCGACGAGATACCCGAGGTCACGCCATAGGGCGGTGTAGCCCTGCCATGCCTGCCCAGGAGGGGCCACAAGCAAGATGGCGGTGCGGCCAGCGAGAAGTAGAACGGCGCTGTACTGGATGATTTATAGAAGCTATAATGGTCCGTCTATGCTGCCCCCGGGGCCGGCTGGTGGCAGTCGAGGCAGGTGGTCCCTGTCGCGCATGCACGCTGAGTTCGTACTCGTGGACAATGGAGTGTTGCCGCTGTGCATGGCACTCGGCGCACCGCGCGAAGCCCGGATGAACGCCGCCCCGGGCTCGGTCTGTTTCCGTCTGGGGTCTCTGCCTGTGCACCAGAAAGGCGCCGATGACGAGCCCAAACCCGATAACCAGTGCGATGAAGACGGATCGGAAAGACAGGTGGCCTCCTCCTCAAGGCGGGACTTGCTTCGTCCAGTCACCCTGGCATCGTCATGGGGGAGCGGCCATCCGTCGCCTCTCCAGGCGCCAAAAACCCGGAAAATGCCTTGGGAGACAGTGCGAAAATTTCTACCAAAATCAAAGTGTAACACGCGCTCGCTTTGACGAGGTGCGGCACGCCAGCGTCTCTCTGGAATTTGGTACACTTCTTCGCCGACGGCCTCTTTGGTCTCGATCTTGACCTTCGTCGAGGCCTTGCGTGAGTGAGGCCAATCTGCTTGGCGGCAGCCTGCGAGAGGTCGAGTTGCCGGCCTTGCACATACGGCCCACGGTCATTAATCGTCACAATGACCGATTGGCCGGTTTCCAGATTGGTCACTTTTGCTTCCGTCACCCAGCGGCAGCGTCCGATGGGCTGCGGTCAGGGCGTGTTGATCGAACGTCTCACCACTCGCCGTCTCTTGGCCGTGGAAACCCGGCCCATACCAGGAGGCCGTGCCGACCTGGGTGGTCTTGGGTTTTCCTGCGGGAGCGGCCTCCTCTTTCGCCTGGGGAGCAGGTTCCTGGGGGCAGGCGCGGGAGCGGCCTCCTCGTGTGCCTGGGGGACAGGCGGCAGCGGCACGGGCTCTTGTTTCAGGCTACATCCCGATATGCACACCAGCAGCGCGACGCCGACGATGCAACTCCACGCCATCTGCTTGTGAACGAGCGACATGGTTGATTCCTCCTCGGTTGTTCTTGCTCAGGGAGCAAGAGTGGGTGCGTTTACACAAAGGTACCGAAACCGCAACAGACCGGGATGAGAGAAATCGCCCGTTTTCGCTTCAGGTTTTCTTCAAAGCAAGGCATTGATAGAGCGATAATGTGTTGCATTGGACTGATTATGGTACGGACTGGCGAAACAAAGCGCGGGGCCTTCGCGGACTCTTGGCGAAAGATACCGGCGATTTTCCTCGCCGTCTTGCCGCGAAATACCCCTCGCAATGCCTGTGCTTCGTCACCCTGGGATGCCCTTGGCATTTTTTGCACGCGTGCTACGGGAACCCCGAGAGCCCTTGTCTCGAGGGAAAGTCAAGGGCCAGCGGGGCGCTACCTCCGCCAACGCGAGTATCCCCAGCCCCCACCACCGAGTAAGAACACCACGAGAAGAACGATCAACAAGGTTTCCATGTCTCACCTCACTCATAAGCGCTCAAGCACCTGCGCCTTAGCATAGAAGTTCTATTACTTTCCATAATATGCTGTATGGGATTTGGCCGCTGCTGACGCAGAGCCATGGCCTGTGCATGATGCCCACAGGCTCGAAAAAGCCCATGGGCGACAGCACCGCTGGGTCTGGTGCCTCTCAGGCGTCCTTGACCTTCTCCACGACCCGCGCCACTTTGTCCTTCACCTTCGCCCGCTGGCTTCCTTCACCTCCCCCACCACCTGATCCGTCTGCCCCTCGCGCTTGAGGCGGTCGTTATCGGTGATCACCCCACCGCCTCTTTGACGCGCCCTTTGATCTTGTCGGTCGTACTCCCCATGACTGTGCTCCTTGCGGCGCTGGTTCCACCGGTGTCACACGCGTATCCCGCGCCATGCGCGACACCTGTTCATGCGTTCACTCAGGAGAACTCTAGCGCACGCGTCCCCCACCATCTGTGACATTCTTGCGATAAATGTGAGAATCGTGCGAAAATCGTGCCGTGGGGCGCAGTCGCACCCGCCAGCCTGGCGCGTGTCCGCCCCCCAGGTTCCGCGCATACGCCGGAGAGACCACGGGCAGCCCTCTCCACCATGGAGGCCGGGACACGAGGGACGACGTGACCATGGGGAGCGGCGTGTGCCCGCAGGCTCCCGCCGCGACTGGAGCGTCCTCCCAAGGGGACAGCCGGTGGTACGCTACCGCACGCACCATCCGGCTGCCCATAAGGCTCCCGCCCTTTTTCGCGCTGCCGAGGGGCCGCAGTCCGTTGATGGGCTATAGGGCTTTACGTGCGGTGCCGGATACGGTAGATTGGCGCGCGGGTCCCATCAGCATCCGCATGCTGATCCGCGCGCTGCCGGCGGCGCGCAGCGTGCCGCCCTGCCAACAACGAAGGAGGATGCCATGAACAAGCTGCTCATCGCCGCAGTGTTGATCGCCTTGGCGGGCTCGGTATTGGCGCAAGGTGGCCATGAAGATGGTCACGCCCGATCAGCTGGTATGGAAAGACCACCCGGTGTTCTAAAGGCGCCCAAGTTGTCGTCCTCATCGGCGACCCAGCGAAAGCCGGCGACCTGTATGTCCAGCGCGTCAAGTTGCCGCCCAACTATCGTAAATAGCGCCGCACACGCATCTCGAGTGACGAGACGCCCACCGCGCCGACCGGGAGCTTAGGGCTCTGGCATGGGTGAGAAGTTCGAAAAGAAAAGGCGAGATGTTGAAGGCGGGGGCCTTGTGGATCCATCCCGGCCAAGCCCGCGCATTATGTGTGGACTGCGACCGAGGAGACGATCGTCCAACAGCAGGGCATCGGGCAAACTGGCGGGCATCGAGTTCGTCAACCCGGCTGACGATCCGCGCAAGAAATAGCAAGCGCAGATATGGCGCGGGCTCAGCGCCTGCGCCAATGCCGACCGACCTTCAGATCGTTCAACTTTGCGAGGCAGACCGGGCGCGTTCATGGCGACACAGCGCCGAGCGACGGGAGTCGCGCTGGTATGGCCTGCCGCGCCAAGATGGCGGCATGCAGACCATCAAATATTAGCCCACAAGATCGGTCGGTGTCAAACCGCCAACGCTCCGACACTGGAGCCGGGCTCATCGATGGCCCCCCAGAAAAAACATCCCACAGCTCTCATCCCAACCAAGGCTCGTGCGTTGAGCGCGAGAAGAGGAGTTTGGACCTGGCCGATGTCCCGCCAGAGATCGAGTGGTTCGCGAACATCACCAATCCGCAGACACGGCGCGCGCACCAATGTGAGCGCAATGCCGTGATGCACAATCCCGTAAAGGGCGTCAAGCGACCCAAGGCGAATAACAATGAAGACCTCACGCTGGCGCTCGTGACGAGCAAGGCCGCCTGCTCCTGAATGCGCCGCCGAGGACTCTCAAGGGAAACGTGACCGCGCCATCCTCGCCACGCTCCTGTACCACGGGCTGCGCCGCGAGAACTCTGTAAGCTCAGGGTACGCGACCTGCAGCAGTGGGAAAGCGTGCTGCATACTACGATCTTTCTCGCCTCTGGCGATAAAAGGACTTGCCTTTTCTTGTCAAATCTGACAATATAACTCTATGCCACGGCGTATTTCATGGATCAAAGGCGCGTTAAAGGACTTCTAGGCGTTCCCGGAAGCCGTCCAAGAGCAGATGACGACCGCGCTGCGCCTTGCCGCGCACGGGGAAAAAGGCCGACCGCGCCAAGCCCATGCAAGGACTGGGCAGCGGCGTCTTTGGAAATCGCGTTGCCCTATCGCGGCAATGCGTACCGTGCGGTCTACGCAGTGCAGCTCGGGGGAGGATGTCTGGGTCGATCCATGCCTTCCAGAAAAATCGACCCAAGGCATCAAAGACTCCGAAGCCTGAAATCGACCTGATCCGCGAACGCCTGAAACGCTTGAGGGAGATGTTGTCATGAGCGACGAAATGGAACTGGTCAAGGGCAGCGACAACCCCTTTGCGGATGTTGGCTTGCCTGATGCGGATACCAAACTCATCAAGGCCGACTTGCTGCGGCTGAAATTGTCGGTATCTTGCGGGAACGGCGTTTAACAGGAGCCGCTGCGGCGAAGCTGGTTGGGCATCAGACAGCGGATATCTCTCGCATCCGCAATGCCGACGTGTCACGGTTCACCATTGACCGGCTGGTGCGCTATCCTGAACCGCCTCAACCGGCATGTGGAGATGCGGGTGACCGATCAAAGCTGTGCCGAGAAGAACACGCCGCGCCTTCGTTGACCTGAAAACACTGCGGACTCTCCCTCGCTGTCCCCACGTTGCGGCGCTCCTCTGGGGCAATGCGCGGCCGTGGCGGGCGAGAGCATCTCTCTACTGCCATCTCCCAGGGAGAGCGAAAGTATCTATGACGCCAACCGAGCTCATCAAGAAATGGCGAGCGGCAAACCTCAAGGAGCGCTCAGCAGCCCAGGAGCACTTCATTGACATTGTGCCATTTGCTTGGAGAGCCGACACCAGCGGAGGCCGACCCAGAAGGCGCATGGTACTGCTTTGAGCGTGGTGCATCGAAGCTCACTGGGGGCAACGGGTGGGCGGATGTCTGGCAGCGTGGGCATTTCGGCTGGGAATACAAGGGGAAGCATAAAGACCTGAAAGCCGCCTATGTGCAGTTGCAACAATACGCTGTGGCCCTAGAATCCGCCGTTGTTGGTGGTGTGTGATTTAGAGCAGTTTCGTATTCACACGAACTGGACCAATACGGTGCAGCAGGATCTACGACCTGACGCTTGATGACCTGTACGAGCCCGAGCAGCGGCAGACGCTTCAAATGGGTGTTCAGCGATCCGGAACGGCTGCAGGCCCGGCAAAACCCGTCAGACTGCTCACTGAGGAAGCGGCGGAGCAATTCGCAAGCCTGGCGCAACGGCTCCGCGCACGCGGATCATCACGCCCAGGTGGTCGCCCATTTCATCAACCGGCTGGTGCTTCTGCATGTTTGCAGAGGATGTCGGCCTGCTCCCCAACCTCGATGTTCTACGCGCATGCTGGAGCACGCCGTTGAGCAGTCCTGCGGAGTTTGTGGACACTGGCGCAAGACCTGTTCAGGGCGATGCAGAGCGGGAGGACGGGTAGGCTTTGAGCATGTCGAGTGGTTCAACGGCGGCCTGTTTGACACCGACGAAGCGCTACCCCTGGAGCAGGCACGAGGCCGAGCTTGGTCGCTCAAGGCAGCCCGTCTGGACTGGAGCGATATTGACCCGTCGATCTTCGGGACACTGTTTGAGCGCGGTCTTGACCCGGACAAGCGGAGCCAGCTTGGCGCACACTATACCGACCGCGACAAGATCATGATGCTGATCGAGCCCGTCATCATCCGCCCGCTTCAGGCGGAATGGGAGGCCGTCAAGGCGCAGATTGCCCAGCAGATGGCAGAGCCCACGACGGCCAGGGCCGCGTCAACGCAAAACCCGGGCCTGGAATGCGGCCCAAGCTTCCATAACCGTTTCCTGGATACGGCTGAAGCAGGTGCGTGTGCTCGATCCCGCCTGCGGCTCCGGCAACTTTCTCTATCTCGCCATTCTTGGCTCTCAAGGACCTGGAGCACAGAAGCCAATCTGGACGCCGAAGCTGTTAGGGCTCGAGCGGCAGTTTCCTTCCGATCGGCCCGGAGTGTGTCAATGGGCATCGAGATTAACCCGTACGCCGCCGAGCTGGCCCGCGTCACGGTGTGGATAGGGGAAATCCAATGGATGCGCCGCAATGGCTTTGACGTGGCGCGCAAGCCGATCCTGCGGCCTCTGGATACCATCGAGTGCCGGGATGCGGTGCTGAACCCGGACGGCAACGAAGCCGACATGGCCGGAGGCGGAATTTATCGTCGGAAACCCACCCTTCCTTGGCGGGAAGCTGATGCGTTCGGGATTAGGCGATGATGAGGTCGAAACGCTGTTTCACCTCTACCGGGGCGCGTTCCGCCAGAGGCTGATCTTGTGACCTACTGGTTCGAGAAAGCGCGCGCTCAGGTCGACATCAGGCCAGACGAAGCGGGTGGGACTGGTGGCAACCAACTCGATCCGGGGCGGAGCCAATCGCCGCGTGCTCGATCGGATTGCCAGCGAAAGCTGCATCTTTGAAGCCTGGAGCGACGAACCGTGGGTCATCGAGGGCGCGAGCGTCAGGGTTTCGCTGATCTGCTTCGGCGCCACTGATGACGCTCCGCGGCTCGACGGCCGACCAGCCTCGCGCATCAACGCTGATCTGACCGCAGGTGATTTGGACCTGACCCAAGCGAAGTGCCTCGATGAAAATCGTGGCGTCTCTTTCATGGGCGATACCAAGGGCGGTGCATTCGACGTGCCGGGCGAACTTGCCCGCGCGTGGCTTCAGCTTCCGACGAATCCAAACGGCAGGATGAATGCAGAGGTTCTGCGCCCTTGGCGCAATGGACAGGACATCACTCGCCGTTCGGCTGACAAGTGGGTCATTGATTTCGGATGGGAGATGTCCGAGCAAGACGCGTCGCTCTTTGAAGCACCTTTTGAGCATGTCAAGGCACGCGTATTGCCAGAGCGCTCACAGAACCGTCGTGAAAGCTATCGGATGCGCTGGTGGCGGCATGTGGAACCGCGCCCGGCTCTTATGGGCAAGTTAGCCCAATTAGAGCGGTACATCGTCACGCCAACGGTAGCGAAACATCGATTATTTGTCTGGCTGGACAGTGCTGTCGCACCGGATCATCAGCTTATTGCGATCACGAGAGACGACGGCACAACATTTGGGATTCTGCACTCGCGATTTCATGAGGTATGGGCACTGCGGCTTGGCACATGAGCTTGGAGGATAACGGCCGCGCTATACGCCATCCACCACCTTTGAAACCTTCCCCTTTCCCGACGGGCTGACGCCAGATATTCCGGCTGCCGACGTATGCCGATGATCCACGGGCGCAGAAAATCGCCGCCGCCGCCAAGCGGCTGGATGAACTGCGCAACAACTGGCTGAACCCGTCTCGACCTCGTCGTGCGTGTACCGGAGGTGGTAGGAGGTTATCCTGACCGCATCCTACCCAAGGACGAAGCGGCAGCGAAGTGTCCTGAAGAAACACCCTCACCAACCTCTACAACGAGCGTCCTATGTGGCTTGCCAACGCCCACCGTGACCTTGATACAGCGGTGGCGGCTGCGTATGGTTGGCAGACCGGATATCTCGGACGATGAAGTTTTGAGGCAATTGTTGGCTCTTAATCAAACGAGGGCACACGCCCAGAGCCAATAGATATCGGGCTAAGACTCACAATGCTCCTGCAACACTCTGGACGAGTGTTGCCGCGCCCTTTTACTTTCGGCTCTAGCCCTTCTACGTTAAAATCTCCACCATACTGTCTCCTGCGTAGTAGGCGCATAGTGCGATGAGCTTGAGGTATGTTTTCTATGATTGATATAAAACAGGCTGTAAAAAGTGCCTTGAATTTATCAGTATCTATGGCAGGATAAATTAGATGGTCTTCTTATGGAAAAGTAGAACTTTCAGAAGATGAAAAAATATTGGCTCATAACTGTTGGTTTCAATGTTGGAAGACCTCAAACACCAAATCCTTTGGCTCACTTAGGATTAATGGTAAAGCTGATCGTATATACAAGTCTGTAAAAATAGATGCAGAGACAGGAAAAGCCATGTCTCTGAATATGAAAATTATATGAACAACTACTAGCTAAAATTTACTTAATTTGTATGGAAGAAAAGAGTTGTATTAGACACAAATATTCTTTTACTATATATTTTTGTTGGTACTTTAGGAAAGGAAGAAATCACAAAATTCAAACGAACTAAAATATTTACTCCGGAGGACTACGATACACTATTAAAGATAATAAACTACTTTTGATAAAACTGTAACAGCTCCAAACATTCTTACAGAAGTAAAGTAATCTCTCAGTGCCCGCTCAGTATCACGGCCTATAGGAAAGGAGCAGCGCTCTGGCTCGGGCGTGGTGGGCCGCAGCGATGCTTCCAGGAGCCGATGGGCAACTTCCTTGCGAGCGCAACTGCACATCTTCCTTGCTGACACAGTGGCCCTCGTGGTGCCCGATCCCCACGCGCAGCCTCTCCTTGAAAAGGGGCACGGCGCTCTTGGTATGGCAAGGGTATGGAAACAACCCCTTTGATCTGACGCAAGAACAAAAGGCCTGCTGGCCACACTGCCTCAGGAGACGGGCGGCCGATCCCCGCCCCGCTGGCGGAAGCGCTGAGAGCTGCAGGAACACGTGATCCGCGTCCAGGCGCTCAGGCGATCCCCGGCAAAGACCCGACGACGCCTCCGCTGACCACGAGCCGCCACCGCGCCGAAAACATCTTCTGGGAAATCGCCGCCGACCTTCTGCAAGACGTTCCCGAAGAAGACTTCGCCTGTTTGCCCGTGGATGGGGCCGAACAGCATGACCAATTATATTTACGGCACGCCCAAACACCCGGCATGAAGCGCCTTTTGTCGATACGTTCTACTGATTGCCCTGTTCAGCCTCAGGGATCGGTGGCACGGGCGTATCACGTGGCCTTCGATGATGCCTTCGACGCCACAGACCAGTTGGTACACGACCGACGAGGTCTGTACGGAGTTCCCTCACCTATTACAGTACGGCGACGCCACGAGCTCCGTACCCGTGCGGCTCGCTGCGGTAGGCTCCTCATTCTGCCGGATAGTCTCCGGTTAAAGGCCTCGTGACCTGCCTCGTGTAGAGGGCGAGGGTGTCCTGCGGGGGTAGGCCACGGTGGTACTCACCGTGTCGCTGACGACACCTCCAGCGCACCCCTGCAGGGTTCACCCAGAGGGAATCCCGAGTGACGATCTTGCCGTGACTGCCATACACAGCATGGCGTCGTTCTTGGAGTCGGGTATTTTGAACCCACAGCAGGCCGTCCCGATGGTGCCCCCCGAACTGCGTGAGGCACATCGTCGCCAACCGTTCCGGGGAACTGTCCTGGGTCTGCCCATCGGTGAGGGGGCCGCGACTTCCCACAACGGCTTGCCTGAGCAGAAAGTGGAGCAAACCGACGCAGTGTACCCCCTGCCCTATCATCGCAAAGGCTCTGCCACGACCCTGTCAGGAGTCCCCACCACACACCAAGGACCTCAAGCCGTGGCTGTATAGAATGCAGAGTGGATGCCCCTTGTGCCCGGCGCATGAGAACCTCTCCGAGAGAGCCTCCGCCGATCGGACCCTAAGCCGAGCCTGTCTCTAACACAATGCGGCGGCGCACCACGCCAGCGCGCTGCGAGCGCACGGTCACGTCCACGGTGGCCCCTGCGGCCCCTTGCAGCACCCATTCGATCTTGCACAGATTGTCGGTCGGGGAGCTGCCAGCACCACGCGCCCATGACTTTTGTTGGAACGCCCCTCGAGATGGCCCAACGTTCTTGCCGGAGCTGCCCGCTCACGAGACTGCTCCCCTCTGGGAGGGCGAGTGTCTGACCTCTGATTGGTCGCACGCACTTCCGCTCCAGGGCCTTCTTGCTGGTATACGTGGGCAGAAAGCCGTTGTCTCTGCACCACCGCCGACGACATGCCACAGCCTCGGTCGCCACGCGGCTCAACCTGCACTGTGCGCAGGCTGAGCATAGGGACAGAGCGAGGCGTGCGCCAGGGTAAAACGGCTATGCTGCTCACAAGCTCCGGAAGGTATGTGAGCGGCGCATTCTGTTGATAGAGTTTGCCATGCCAGCCACCGATTTCCACGGGACCCAGTTGCGGGTGCTGGAAACGGGTGCCAGTCCACGAAGGCCGACTCCGTCCACGACCGCATCGTTCCAGCGCATGAGCGTTGAGATCGTCCTCTTCGGGATGCCAGCGCAGCCAGGCGATAAAATCGCGAGGGCCAATCCCGGCGGTGGTCGGCAAATCCCACAGTTCGGTCGTAAAAGCCAAACCAGCCAAAGTGGTCATAGCACATAATCGTCCATGCGCGCCGTGCGTGACCTCGTGCGGCCCATAGCGGAAGCCATGATAGGTGGAGACGCAGGGATAGCCGGTCAGTTGCGTCCCACGCTGGCCCGAGGAGCGTGAACACGTCCAGATCCTCGGGTGGCATGGCGTCATCGGCCTTTGTGCTGTAGGGACGCAGCAGCACACCAGCGCTCGTGTGATAGGTCAGGAAGCCGGAAATATTGGGATGCGTGCGCCAGAATTCCGCCTGGGCTCGCGTCTCAGGCTCGGAAAAGGATAGGGGCCAGCGCCACGCTGCGCGTGCCTTCCGGTGGCCCATTCAAAAGGATAATTTGCGGTTAATATCCAGGCCCTGACGCGGGGCGCCACGGGGACCGTGAACCCATCATAGTTGCGAATCAGCCCTTCGGTCAGCAGCGTAC
>ERZ1370068.182-contig-10162_pt1 | contig 67406 bp, 121 predicted proteins | sample MGYA00561227_ERZ1370068 | MGnify/ENA primary metagenome ERZ1370068 (study PRJEB38410, sample SAMEA6850437) | metagenome | study: Metagenomic assessment of the ecological functions of the soil: analysis of the soil microbiota associated with the... | reverse complement strand
AGTTACGTATTGCTATATGCAACGGGGAGACGGAAGAAAATGCGGAAGGTGTAGCTTATGTGAATCTAGATAGGATAATATAACTAATATATACCCTATGGGGTTCCAGAACGCAGGTTCATGAGGTAAGCCATAGGCTTACCTCATGCGAAATGCCGTTGTCAAGCGATTTAAGTATGCATATCTACCATAGGTATGGCTCACTAATATTGCTACTATCTATGCGCGAGGCGAACTACCACAGCCACAGCCACGCAACGAGAATCTTTCGGCAGCGTCGAGGCCCGCCGCTTGCGCGGCGGGCCTGCAACCTGTGGTTACTTCGCTTCGGGCTTAGGCAGTTCGATGCCGAACACCTTGAAGAATTCATCACGCGCCTTGATCTGCGCGGGAGTCGGCTTGGCCGGGAGAAGCGTCGGCATCGAGTCGGCGATTGCCTTGCGCGCCAGCTTGGCCAAATCGTCCTTCGACTTTTCCGCCTTGGCGACGGCGGACTTGACCCAATCCGCCGTGATTGCGGGAACCGCGCCCTTCAGATCGCGGATTTTTTCGCCGCAGCATACAACTGCCCGAACTTGTCCTTTCCCGTCACGTCACGCTTAACCGCCTTGTCCTTATCGTCATGCAACTTGGTTAGCGCTGCGCTAAGAGTCGGCCAAGCTTTGATGACATTAGGGTCACCAAACGCGGACATGGCCGAACTAAACGCCGCCTTGGCCGCGCCTGTGATCGAAGCGCCCTCGCAATATGCGGCAACGTACCGATCGACCATGCCGATATTCGCGAGTCCCGCAAGGCAATCGGACTGGAACAATTCGATTGCCTTCTGCTTGGCGGTACCGCCGTCTTTCGCCTTGCGGCCAAGTTCGCGCATTTCTGCAAGGTGAGCTTGTATCTGCGTTTCCGTATTGCTACCCGGCTTGCGCTGGACCTTGTTGTTATTCGCAACCATTGTCGTGTCTTTCTACATTGTGCTTAGCGTAGCGCTAAGACTGGCCGAGCTTATTGCTCAATAGAGTTGACAAAATTTAGTGTAATGATTTCTTAGCGCAGCGCTAAGGCCCACGCCATGCCATATGGCCAACGCCCCCACCCACGGGGGCCCCTCATTTAAGTCTTTCCAAAATATGGAAGTTCAAAAACTAACCTTCTACAATTAGCATCTATACTCACCACTTGACGAATGTAGCGCAATGCACTACCTATTCACCCACTATGAACACACATGCAACATCTTATCGCCGCGAACTGATCCCGCTCCCCTGCGCATCGCGGAAAGCCAGAAGACAAGGCTGTCCTCGATCCGGGATCGGACCGGTATTTCGGTGCAGGAGCACATCCGCCGGGCCATTGATCTTTACCTCGCGGTGACCGAGAAAGAGGCGATCGAGCTCGGCCTGATGCCGCAACCGGTGCCGGTGACGCCATTGCGGCCAATCATGCGAACGACCAAGAGGTGAACCATGAAGAGGACCCTGATTTCCGATGAGCCGATGTCGCTGAACGACATCCTGCGGCTCGAGGACGATGGTGGGGCGGAGGAGGAAAAGCCTTTCAACCCGATACCGGAGAGGCCGAAAGTTGACGAGGAAGCCGACAAGGAGGAAAATGGACCATCCCCGGCCCCTCAACCCCCAACCCCGCCGGGTACCACCTGCCCCTGAACCGGGGCAGGCTGCCCAACCAACCACCCCCTGATGGGCAGGGAATATTCGGCTCCGGTAATTACCCCCCAACTCCCTCGTTACCTACCGGAGCCGGATCTCCATCGTGGAGGCGTGGCGATACCCCGGCCAGCTCGCCACTGCTCCCGGCTTCATCGACCGCAGCTGGACGGCATGGGCGGACGCCACCATCGACGGCAAACCCGCTGGCCCGGCGCTTAAAATCCCCATCACCGGCTCGTTCTCCGGCCCGACCCCACCCGATGGCGCCAAGCTTTGCCGGATCGGCGATTACGTCGTGCGGCAGATGGTGTCGATCATCGATAATCTCGAGGAAGAGGCGCTGGACGTCTGGCCGAAAGAGGAATTCGAGCGTCTGTTCATCCCAGTCACCAAACCCTCCCACCGCGAGGCTGCCTGATGGATTTCCCCAAGAACTCGCCTGACATGGAGACCGGCAAGCTCAGGGTCGCCAGTCGTTTCCGCAACATCGAGACCATGCTCCAAGCTGATCTCGAGGAAGTGGCGAATAGCGGATTTGCCGATAAACGCCTGTGCGCGATGGCGAAATCGGAGTTGGAGAAAGCTTTCCTGCTGATCGAGAAGGCGCTCCGCCTCGGCGCCCCTGACGACTACACCAAACAGCCATTCCCCGAAGGTGGCCACGGCTTCAAGCAGCGCGTAGACCCGATTCCCGATCGCAACATGGGCCAAAAACACGTCGAGTGGCACGATGCCAAAAACGACGACTCAGCTGAGTAGCCTCGTCGATTTCGCAACGCTGGCACGCGAGATCGCGCAGGATATTTTCCCTGTCGAGCAGGTGATCCGGCTTCACAACCTGACCGACGAGGAATGGGAGCGGATTTCCCAGCATCGGAAATTCACTTCGATCCTCGCCGACATGCAGCGCGAGTGGAATTCGCCGATAACACCGCGCAGCGGATCAAGGCGAAGGCGCAGGCCGGCCTCGAGACGCAGATCGAAATCCTCATCGCCGACTGTGGCGACCCCAGTATCCCCCTGTCACAGCGGACCGAAGCCTATCGAGTGCTGGCTCGCCTCGGCGACCTCGACGGGCAGGGGAAGGGCAACGTCGCCGGCGAAAAATTCATCATCCAGCTGAACATCGGCCCGGTCGAAACCAAGGTGGAGGTCAAGGACATGCCGAAAGTAATCGAGCATCAGCCGTAGGAGGTTGGCATGGCTTATGACGACCCGCGCGATTTACGTGACGAAGGGATGCACCGGGCGCTGGAAAAGACCCGGAATGGCAGGCAAAAAGCGCTGCCACATGTGATTGCCATTCCCAAGGGGTGGGAGGGGCTTTGGGAGGAAGTCAGGATTTCCTGCACCAATCGCGGCGTCAAGCAGCCACACGTTCCGCAAGTGTGGAGCGCTTTTTGCAACGCCTGCCTCAAGATGGAGCTTTTGAGCGCGTCAACGACTGGGGTCAGCCGAGATCGCGCGCCAGTCATGCCAGCGCCTATCGGAAGTTGAGACGCACATGACGGTTGCCGAACTGATTGAGGCGCTGGCAAAATTCGACCCGCGATTGCCAGTCCGCTACGAGGATTACGAACAGGGGCCGACCGATGTAGAAGATATTTCGCTGGCCAGCTACAGGCACGCGGAGCTCAAGATGCCGAGGCCATTTACCGAAGACGATTATGTGACGCTCTCATGAGCATCTACTACACCGCGCCCAAGACGGTTGCCGATTTCCAGCTCTCCAGCGCCTTCGTGCGGGTCATCATGGGACCCGTCGGCAGTGGCAAAACCACCGCCCTGATCATGGAGATACTCAGACGCGGCATCCAGCAGATGCCGGGACCCGACGGGATACGCAGGACTCGCTGGGCGATCGTCAGGCAGACGCTGTCCCAGATGAAGATGACCATCCTCTTGGACATGCTGAGCTGGTTCAGGCTGTTCGCCACCTACAAGGTTTCCGAGCAGCTGGTGACGCTCGATTTCAACGACGTGCACATCGAGGTCTACCTGATCCCGCTGGAGGAGGAAGAGGACCAGAAACGCTTGCTTTCCATGCAGTTGACCGGCTGTGCGATGAACGAATGCACCGAGCTATCCATAGATCTGGTCAGCGCCATCTCTGGTCGCTGTGGAAGATTTCCTTCCAAGGCCGAGGGCGGGTCGACGTGGTTCGGGGTGATCGGCGACTGCAACGCCCCCACCGAAGGCAGCGACTGGTGGAAAATGATGGAGGAGGATCGCCCGCATGACTGGCAGATATTCCGTCAGCCGTCCGGCCTCAGCCCAGAGGCCGAGAACGTCGAAAACCTTCCCGAGCGCTATTACGAGCGACTGGCTGAGAATCCAAACACCGATTGGGTGCGTCGCTACGTCCAATGCGAGTACGGAGAAGATCCTTCGGGTGTTGCCGTGTTCCGGGATTGCTTCAAGCGATCATTCCACACGGTCGACCATCTGGAACCTGTAAAGGGTAAGACGATCATCATCGGGCAGGATTTCGGGCGCAGCCCCTGTTCCGTCATCTGCCAGCCCGACCATGCCGGACGACTGCTCGTCCTCGAGGAAGTGCTCGCCGAGGACATCGGTCTGGAGACGCACGTCTCGCGATCGCTTAAACCGGCCCTCTTCTCGGATCGCTACGCTGGCCATCTGTTCGCCGCCGTGGGCGACCCGTCAGGCGTCGCCAAGGGGAACTTCTTGGAGGAGGACAGCTTCGATGTGCTACGACGACTGGGAATACCGGCGTTCCCCGCCCCGACAAACTCAATCGAGTCCCGCCTCGCGGCAGTGGAGAACCTGTTGTTCCAGCAGCGTGATGGCGGTCCCGCCTCGTCATCGACCGGACAAAGTGTCCGATGCTCGTTCGTGCGCTCAACGGCGCCTATCGCTATGCCCGCAATCAGGCGGGGCTCACCAAGCCTCTACCGGAGAAGTTGCATCCGGCTTCCGATCTTGCCGACGCCCTTCAATACGCCTGTCTGGCGCTGAATTCCGGCATCGTGAATTTCATCGCCAAACGCATAAAACCCAAGCCCAGACCGCTGCTGAAGAAACGTATCAACGTTGCTGGGTGGACGTGATGTTAAAATCGTGGCGGAATATGCGCGGGCGCGCGAGGTAGGGGATCATGGCAGGACTGAAGCTGGTAACCCCCGAACAACTGCTCAGCAACGAGCAGAGCCAAGCTGCCGCGACCGTCGCGGCGGAGCAGGTGGCGAACGAGAATTCCCGCCTCAACACCTCGCTCATCGCCTTCATCGACGGCGAATTCTCGCGTTTCAAGCGGCATCGCGACTCGGCTTCTGGCTGGAGTGACCGGCTGACCACCGCCATGCGCGTGTTCTCCGGCGTCTACGACATCACGAAACTGCAGGAAATCAGGAAGTTCGGCGGCTCGGAGATCTACGCGAGGCTGACCGCCGGCAAATCGTCGCGGAGCAACCTCACTGCTCCGCGACATCTACCTCAATCAGGAGAAGCCGTGGGGGCTGAAACCGACGCCCGACCCGAAACTGCCCGACGACATTGCCGCGCAGGTTCAGCAGTTGGTGCAGATGGAGGCGATGGGCGCCATGAAGGGCGAGGGCGCGCCGCCGACCACGGACCAGATCACCGAGCGGGAGCAGACGCTGATGGCGTCGGCGGCGCGGGCGGCGATCAAGAAGGCGAGACAAGAGGCCGAAGAGGCGTTCGCGAAGCTGGATGATATCCTCGTGGAAGGCCACTTCTACAAGGCGCTGGAGGAGTTCCTCACCGACCTGCCGCTGTTCCCGTTCGCCTGCATCAAGGGCCCGGTGGTCAGGATCGAGCCGCGCGTGACGTGGGTGCAAGGCAAGGCGGTCGTCCAGAACAGACCCAAGATGTTTTGGAACCGGGTGTCTGGATCTCGACATCTGGTGGACGCCGGGCGTCAGCAATATCGCCGACGCGGCGGTGATCGAGCGCACCCGCATCACAAGGCAGGACCTCAACCAGATGATTGGCTTGCCGGGCTACGACAGCCCAGCGATCATGGAGGTGCTGCGCTGGTACGGGCAATCCGGCTACGTCGAGGCGCAGGCGTCGAACACCGACGCGGCCCGCGCCGTGATGGAGTCCCGTGAGAGCCCGCAGATGAACGAGTCAGGGATGCTCGACATGCTCGAGTACCATGGCTACGTGCAGGGGCGGATGCTGCTCGATCACGGCATGGACGAGAGCCAAGTTCCCGATCCGCTGCTCGACTACTTCGTCGATGTGTTCAAGATTGGGCGTTACGTCATCAAGGTGCAGCTGTCGCCCAGTCTTCGCAAAAGGCCACCATACTATGTCACAAGCTTCGAAAAGGTCCCCGGAACTGTTGTGGGTAACGCTCTTCCCGATATTCTGTCAGATATACAAGACGCTGCAAACGCCGCTCTTCGATCCCTCATCAACAACATGTCAATTGCCTCGGGGCCTCAAGTGGTCGTCAACGACGACCGCGTAGCTGAGAACGAAAACAGCGACGAGATGTATCCGTGGAAGCGATGGCATGTGGTGACTGACCCACTGGGCTCCAACAACGGTCAGCAGCCGATCGTCTTCTTCCAGCCGAATTCCAACGCGCAGGAGCTGCTTGGTGTCTACGAGAAATTTACCCAGATCGCCGACGAACTGTCGTCGATACCGAGGTACGTTACCGGGTCGGAGCGGCTTGGCGGTGCTGGCCGAACCGCCTCGGGTCTGGCGATGCTTATGGGTAACGCGGCCAAGATTTTGCAGACCGTGGCTGCCAACGTTGACTCCGACGTCATCGAGCCGGCGGTGTCCGAACTGTACGACATGGTGATGCTGACCGACACGACGGGGACGCTCAGGGGCGACGAGTCGATCGACGTGCTGGGCGTCAATGTCGCCATGCAGCGCGAGACCCAGCGTCAGCGTCAGCTCGAATTCCTGCAGATCACCGCCAACCCGATCGATATGCAGATTATGGGGCCGGTCGGGCGCGCCAATGTGCTGAGGCCGGTCGCCGACGGCATAGGTCTCGAAGGCGAGACCATCGTGCCGCCGGAGGAGGAAATCAAGGCGATGGCGCAAGGCGGTCCCCCGGAGCCGCAGGTGGGGCGCCTCCGGGAGGGACCGGGTGCACCCGGCGGAGCCCCGGTGGTATGCCGAACGCACCGCCGGGTACACCCGGCAATCAATCGCCGATGCCGACTGGGCCGCAAGGGCCACGCACCAACGCTGTTGGCGCAGGCGGACCGTCAGGACCGGGATAGGAGGACAGGCTATGGCATCTGGGAATATGATGGTTCCACCCGAAGACACCAGCCCGAAAAGGAAGGAATCGATGAAAACCAAAGCTACCAAGAAGCCAGCCGGCAAGTTCGCCGTGCAGGCCGGCCCCTCCGGCAAGATGCAGAAATTCTCCGGCGCCAGCCCGCAGCAGCCGGGGTGACGCATCGCACCAACAAGGCCGGCAAAGGGGCAGAGTTCTGCCTCCGGCGGGCCGTCGGGCAAGATGCAGAGCTTTACCCCGGTGAAGCCGCAGAAATCTGGCGTCACATCCCAGTCCAATTCAGGGGGTGGCGGTTACGCCAAGAAGTGATGCGCAAGGCATCGACGACGCTCAGGACCGGCTATCAGAAGGGCTACTCACTGGGCAACCGTGGTGGGGCCACGCCGAAGGCAGCTGGTGAGACGACGCTGGTGAAGGGCGAAACGCCGCCCACTGTGAGCTCGGGTCGCACCGGAGGTCGCCGCAAGGGGTCGGGTAAGGAAGGCGGAGGAGGCGGCATGAATGTCTCCTACAGCGATACGATACCCGTCACTGATCTCCAGACGGTGGCTGATTTCAGCAAAGACACCAAGGCTGGCAAGGCGCTGGGAGTCAAAAAGGCGGTCGATTACGCCAAGCAGAAGGGTGACCAAGGCTCAGGATTTAATCTTGGGAAAAGGAGGTAAGTTATGCCGATTTTCAATCAGATGGCAGGCAGCCCGATGCCTCCTTCCCGGAGGCGCACCAGATCCTGCGATGCAGCAGGATCAGATGCGACAGGCAATGGCGCAGAAAGCTAAAAATGAACGCTGTAATGCAGCAGCGCTATGGCGCTAATCCTCCGCAGTTCGGCGGTGGCAGACCACCGCCCCCGATGGGACCGGAAGGACCGCCTCCCGGACAGTTCGCGGGTGCAAAACCGCCGCCGCCTCCCGGCATGGGTATGCAGGCCGCTGGATCTGCTCCGCGTCAGGCACCGCCCGCTGGTCAGTTCGCGGGGCGTTTTCCCGGCGCGCAGGCGCCGCGTCCGCCGCAGTTCGCCGGCGGGGCGTTCGGAATGCGTCCGGTATCCGGTGGCGGCGGTGGTTCACAATTTGGTGGCTTTACCAAAGCGCCGCAGATGGCCGGCCAGATGGGGCAGATGGGCGGCGCGAAGCTGGGTGGCTTTGGGCGATGATGAAAGGTCTGGGACCAAAACCGGTCTTACCGTCCAAGCCGGCGATGAAGCAACTGGATGCATCGCAGCGAACGATCATCGATTACGCCAAGGCGACGCCGTTGATGCAGTCCGACGAGGAGCCGGCGTCGATTCTACAGCTGATGAGGAAACCGGTCATTGGCGGATGAGACCAGACTGATCGAGGCAGCAATGCTGCTGCGCGGAGAAAGCTCCGATGGCTGGGAGCAGTTCGTGCTGGCGTTGCGGGAATATGCCGCCATGGCGACTGCCGACATGATCAAGGTCCCCGTCGAGGAATTGCCGAGGCGTCAAGGCATGGCGCTGTCGTTGCACGTTTTGGCGTCGTTGCTACGTGACGCGCCGAGCATCCACCAAAAGCACTTGGAGCGAGTGAAAATGGCCGACCAGCAAGAGCAGACACCCGAACAGAAATATGGGCCGAAGCTCCTGAAGCAGATTCAGGATCAGGTTGACGCGGTTAGCGCTGCGCTAAATCAACCCGACGAGGAAGCAGAACAGCAATCGGACGAGCAGGAGCAGCCCGAACTCGAGGAAGATGGGCAGCAGGAGCCGCCGGAAGGCCAGCCGCAGGAACTGCAGCCGGACAGCTGGGAGCAGCGGGCGCGTTCGGCGCAGGGCAGGCTGGAGCAGGCTCTGGGCACCAATCAGCAGCTGGCGCGCCGGGTGTCGGAGCTGGAAGACCAGATGTCCGGCAAAAGCTGAAAGCGGAGCCGACTGAGCCGCCTCCCTATCAGAAGCACGCCGCTGATCAAGCCGGATGAGCTGAACGACTACGGCGAGGAGTTCTTCGATGTGGTCGGGCGCAAGGCGCGCGAGGAGATTTCACCGGAGCTCTACCAGTTCGGCGAACGTCTTAAACGGCTGGAAGGCCGGCAGGACGTCGTCACGCAGGTGATCGACAAGACGCAGAAGCATAGCGTCTACGATATGCTCTACGACGAAGTCCCGCAGTGGAAGGAAATCAATTATCACCCCGCGTTCAAGCAATGGCTCGGCCAGCTCGACCCCTATTCCGGGCGTCCGCTGGCGGAAATGCTGTCTGAAGCGATGGCTAGACACGACGCTCCGAGAGTGGTTAATTTCTTTCGGGGATTTGCTGAGGCTGCCGGCCTCCCGCAAAATGCCTCGAATGGAGCAGCAGCGCCGCCTCTACCCGGAAACGGGCAAGCCAGCGGGCGACCTTCCCTAGAGGACTTCGCGGCACCCGGCAGAGCCAGATCGGTGCCGCAGAACCTGCCGCCCGAAAAGCCCGTCTACACCACTGCCCAGATCGCTAAGCTGAGCGAAGATAAACGTCGTGGTCTTTGGCGCGGGCGAGAGCCGGAGCTGGAGGCGATCGAGCGCGATATTTTCGCGGCTCAGCATGAAGGGCGAATCCACTAACGCTGCTTAAGCGAGGTTCGCCATGGCTTACACGACAACTGGTGGTTACGGCGTAGCCGGCGCCGGAACAACACCGCCAATTTACCCGACTGGCTCTATTACCCCTACCCCGGCGTATGCCGGTACGTTCATCCCTATCCTGTGGTCGACGAAGCTGATCGAAAAGTTCTATGCGTCGACCGTGCTCGCAGCGATCAGCAACACCGATTACGAGGGCGAGATCAAGAGCAAGGGTGACACGGTTGTCATCCGCACCAAGCCGACGATCACCATCCGCGATTACCTCGCCGATGGTCTGCTAACGATAGACCGGCCCAGCTCGAACATCATCGAGCTCAAGATCGACAAGGGCAAATACTTCAACCTCATTCTCGATGACGTCTACGAAGTTCAGAGCGATCTGAACATGATGAACATGTGGTCGGACGACGCCGCCCAACAGTTCAAGATCGTTATCGATACGCGAGGTCCTGAAGGCAATCCTTGGTCAGGCCGATACCAAGAACAAAGGGTGCAACGGCAGGTAAGATTTCCAGTAACATCAATCTTGGTGCCACCACCACGCCGGTTCAGATCGTGGCGCGTAATCCTGCCGGTACCGCAGGCAAGGTTGAAATCGTCGATATGCTGGTCAGGCTCGGACAGGCGCTTGACGAGCAGAATATCCCCGAAACCGGACGGTGGGTTGTGTTGCCGGCGTGGATCGGGTCGCAGATCAAGATGTCAGAGCTGCGTGACGCGGCGTTGACAGGTGACAGCGTGTCAATCCTGCGAAACGGTCGGCTTGGCATGGTCGATCGTTTTACGATCTACGTTTCGAACCTGCTGCCTTCCGGCGTCGCTGCTGGTCTGGCTGCCGGTGAGTGGGTGATCTACGCAGGAACCCAGCATGGACTGACGTTTGCTTCGCAAATCAACAATGTTGAAACGCTGCGTTCCGAGATGACCTTCGGCCAGCTCCTGCGTGGATTGCAGGTGTACGGCTACAAGGTGCTCGACGGAACGGCAATTGCACAGGCTATCGTCACTCCGGGGTGAGCCATGCCAGCGCTGGAAACCGTAGGACAGTACATTACGGAAAGCCGCCGCCTCCTGCAGGACCAAGTGACGCCATACCGATACCCGGACACGGATATCGTCGATGCGCTCAATATTGGCCTGACGGAGGCGCGGCGACTGAGAGCCGACCTGTTTTTGCCGCTGTTCGATCTGCCATGGTTTGATTCTGCGGGGACCATCAACACAAGCCTCCCCGTGCCGATGGACCCGCAATACAGGTCGGCTTTCGTTTACTACGTCGTCGGGCGAATGCAGCTCAGGGATGACAGATCAACAACAGACCAGAGGGCATCGGCAATGCTGACGAAGTTCGTCGGGCAGATGCTGACGATCCAGTCATGACCTGTACTCCTACCGATCGTATCTTGCAGACGCTGCGGGTTCATGTGCCCGGTGTCACGGACCCGATGCTGCAGCTCGAGCTGTTCAACGTCATGGATGAGTTCTTCCGGCGCACGTCGGCGTGGCGCTACGAAGATGCTTTCGATCTGCAAATCGGCAAGAGCGAGTATGCGTTCTCTACCCCTGCTGATACGACGGTTGTCCGCCTGTTGGGAGTTTTCCACAACGAGGTGACGGTGCCGTCGGCAACGCAGATCAGCGTCACCGGATCGTCGTTGGGCGTATTGCTGCCGGAGATGACATTCCCCGATGGCGATTCCACCTTCAAGCCTTCGGTCAGCGATCTCAGCAATAGCCTGTTCAGCTACGCCATCTATCGGCCCGGTTATATTCAGACGACCGGCGAGATCACCCCGGAGATGACCCAATTCCCAATGAAATCGATTATGGCGCTGACCGTGGCGCGCCCTGTCTGGATGCCGATTGCGGTGAGTGGGCGCTGGAAGACTGGATGTACGACATGTATTTCCACGACTGGATAGACGGGTCGCTTTCGCGGCTTTACGGGATGCCGTCGAAACCATGGTCGGCGCCGACGCTCGCCGCCTATCATGCCAAGCGGTTCAGAAATGCCATGGCGTATCGTAAGCAGGAAGCTCCGAAGGGTTTCGCACATAGCGTGCCGGGTTGGAGTTTTCCTCGTGGTGGATGGACGTGAACCGGCCCTATGATATCGCTCGATACAGGTTCTTGACGGCGGGTCTTAACTGGCCCGCACTGGATTTACGTCTAACCGCTTGGAGCGGCCAAACGCAGTTTGTGGCGACTGACAAGTTGCTCGCCGATATTACGACGCGCCATGTGACGACGCTGCGCGGGACATCATTGCCGATCACCATCAAGTCAGTCAGCAGTGACGGTACAGCACAGACCAATGGGGTCGTCATCCCCAACGTGTCGGTTGGTCTCGACATAACTCACTTCACCATGAACGAAGTTAGCGGTGCGCTAATCCTCTTCATCGATGACGCATTCGATCTGCCCTTTACGCCGAATGGCCTCGACATAGTGGTGCAGCCAGACTGGCTGGCTAAGAGAGGCTGGTTCCGTGCTTGATCCGCTGCTCGCCTATTACGGTCAGCCAATCCTGCCAGCTGGGTTCAACAGCGCGCCAAATGACGGTGACGAGGTCGACGGGGCTGGTTACAACGAGCCAGTGTGGCCGTATCTGTTCGACAGTTTCGTGCCGCTGGAAGTGTTGATCGTCACGCCGGAAATGCTGGGGGTGTTCGATGGCTGCCCCGATTACATGGTGCCTAGCGAACTCAGTCTGATCGTCGTGCTCGCCGAGTCGATGATCTACACATTGATGCCGGCGCCGCCGGCGTATGTCTCCGCTTGGGATATGGACCCTGTCTATAGCGTTTTGGCGGTCAACAGGCTTATCGTTTCGCCGCCTGAGCAGCGTACTTTGGTCGTCACGGAAGAAGGGGCGGTCGTATGAGCAACCCTGCCAAGATCTATCGCAAAACCGTCATCGAGAGGCGTCGGCTCTACATCGATTATTCCTGCTGGCTGGAAGACACGGAGCAGCTGACGACATTTCAGGCTACGGTCGTTCCCTACACGGCTGACGCACCGCTGACGGTGAGCGCTGCCTATACCGATGCGGCGCAGAAGAAGCTGGCGATGTTCGTCGGCGCTGGTCAGGCCAACACCGACTATACGATTCAGATGGTCACGCAGACCGACTCTGGTCAGGTCAAGCGTGACGACATCGGCATCAGGGTGACGCCATGAGCGTCATGATGAAATTCTCCAACAATGCGTCGTCACGGCTCTACGCCAGCATCGACCCCATAACGACGTCTATCCGTGTTCAGGCCGGTGACGGCGTCAAGTTCCCGACTGTGGTGCCGCCCGATGAATACTACACGGTGACCATCGAGGACCGCCGTACTGGTCAGGTTGAGATATGCAAGGGGACTAGTAAGAGCGGGGATATCCTCAATGTCTTGCGTGGTCAGGAGGGAACTGTCGCGCAGGCGTTCGCGATGGGCGCCACGGTTTCCAATCGGCTCACCGCAGCGACCATGGACTTTCTGGCACACGCTGGGGCGACGGGGCCTGCAAGGACCGCAGGGCGACACTGGGCCGCAAGGGCTGCAAGGGCCGCAAGGCATAAAGGGCGATACAGGAGCGGACAGCACGGTGCCCGGTCCGCAGGGTTCGCAGGGCATACAGGGCAATACCGGGCCGCAAGGCGTAAAGGGCGATGTTGGTCCGCAGGGCAACGATTGGGCCGCAGGGCAATCAGGGTCCGCAGGGTAACGTTGGAGCCACAGGGCAATACGGGTCCGCAAGGCGTTCCCGGTAATCAGGGTCCGCAAGGCATACAAGGCCCGGTTGGTGCGACCGGCACGGGCATCCTGATGAAAGGTTCGGTGGCGACGACCGCCAGCCTGCCGCCGACCGGCAATGCGCAGGGCGATGCTTATCATCGTGCAGGCCGATGACAGCCTGTGGATATGGGATGGCGCCAAGTGGGTGAGCGGCGGCTCCATTCAGGGCCCGACAGGTGCGCAAGGTCCGACTGGTGCTACCGGCAACACTGGTTCGCAAGGACCGGTCGGCAACACTGGGCAGCAGGGTCCACAGGGCGTCAAGGGTGATACTGGAACGCAGGGCCCACAGGGGCCACAGGGTAATACAGGCGCGCAGGGATTACAGGGGTCTGCAGGGTCCAAAAGGCGATACTGGAGCAATCGGCCCGGTCGGTGGGCAGATCATGCACGCTATCGGCGATGGCCCACCCGCGAGCCCCGTCATAGGACGAGACATGGTGGGAGAGCGATACCGGTAACAGCTTCATCTACTACGACGACGGCAGATTCCCTTCAGTGGGTGCCGCAGCATGTCGGTGCGCTGCCGGCGGCAGGCAGCGGCGGTGGCGGTGGCGGCACCACCATCCTCAACGGCAGCGGCCCGCCCACCGTAGAGAGACGGGCGCAGAGGGCAGCCACTATGTCGACATCGTCGGTGACGATTTGTACGGCCCCAAGGTTGCCGCCGGAGAAGCGTTGCCGGGAGGGCCGGAATTTGCCGTCCCTCTCACCAATCTGAATGGCGATATAGCGTCTTTTTCAGGACAGTGGCGTGACGTTCAGCGTGAGCCGAGCCTGCTGGATGGTGGGGGTCAATCATTACATCTATACGGGTGACAACACGGACCAGTGGGTGTTCCAGATTTGGGACATGGCCGGGTCCGCCACGGTGCCGCTGCATCGTCACACGACGGCAGGCGGTCTGGTGGCTGGCGCGACATCGCGTGAGCCGCTGCTCTTCAAGCTGGCGACGGGCATCACCTACATGCTCTCCGTCACCAACGTGGCGGGAGGGCGCTCCACACGGGATCATTAAACACAGCAACTACCGGCCCACTCACGGTCTACACGGGTGGTTTCTACAACGCTGGTGTAAATCTTGACGTTCGACGCGCCTCTGGGATGGTCTACCAGCGGTCCTGCGTCGACGCCCGTCATTCAGGACATCGACATCACGCAGTCATGGCCGATGGCCGTTCCCGGCATCCCGGCGGGCGGCACCACCAGCCAGGTGCTGACCAAGACATCCGCCACCGACTATGCCGTCAACTGGCAGACGCCATCCGCTGGCGGCGGCTCCGGGGATGTTGTCGGCCCCGCCAGCGCCACCGATAACGCCATCGCGCGTTTCAGCACCACGACCGGCAAGTTGCTGAAGGACAACCCCAACTTCACCCTGACCGACACTGGCATCCTCGCCCTGAAGGTTGGCGCCAATACGGTCATGGGTCACGACCCGACCAACCAGAACGGCACCTTCAGTCATTCAGGCGCAGCCGCCGCACGGGCCAATACCTTGCGATCACGCCGCGCAACAGCACCAACGGCGCGCTGACCTTCACCAGCGGCGGCGGCTTCTATTTCGACAGCCCCATCAACATCGGTGTCGGTTCTCCCACGTCAACACGGTGGCGCTTATCAGTCAGGGCAGCGGCACGACACGCGCCTCAAGGTGGGCAGCGGCTTGATCAATCTGGCGCACTGGGGCTGCGCCCACCGTGCCCACCAACGGCGATCTGTGGACACAGACAGATGGCGTCTATGCCCGCGTCAATGGCGCAACGCAGAAAGTCTCCCCCGGCTGGCTGCAGATGACGCAAGCCGCCTATGACGCACTGACACCAAAGGATGCCAACCTCTTGTATGTGATCGTTGGATAATGTTGCTCAAGGATGCCAGCAAGCTCTATGCCGGCGGTTCCGCCGTCAGCAAGGTCTACGCCGGTAGCAATCTGGTGTGGCCTGTTGCTGCTGTCCCATCCGGGGGCCAGCCTCGTGGCTGACGACTTCCTTCACTCCCGGTCCTGACCGCAACGACGATTTACGGGCGAAGTCGGCATCCGCTGGGGCATTGGCCCCGCCGACATCACGGTGAGTTGGATCGGCGTCTACTGTCGTACAGGCAGCGGCACTCGCACGGTCAGGCTTTCTGAAGCGCTTACTGACACTTTGTTACGGACGGTGACAGCTGATCTCAATGGCAAGACGGTCGGGTCGTGGGTGTGGACACCGATCCACGCCGCTAACGCTTCTTGCCAATGGGTTCTATGTGGCGCTTCAGCAAGTGACGGCCTATGACGGATTGCAGTGGGCTAATGCCCTACCACCTGTCGCAGTTGTTTCCTCCAACCTCATTCACGATACCTATAGTGCTTATCGCGTACCCACACAGCCGATAAGTACCGGTGGACCGGGCATCGAATATGTCGGCCTTGATCTTGGTTGGGGTGACGCATCAATATTTACTCCTGCTAGTATCCTTGGCTTGAACGTCTGGCTCGACGCTTCGCAGCTTATACTGCTGATGGCGCAACAGTATATACGTGGCCGAGATCTTGCGGTAGGCGGCACAGCGCCGACAGTCGAGACCGGCATCAACACGATGACGTACAAGACCAACGCGGCCAACGGCAAGGGCGTGGTGCGCTTCATGGCTGGTAACAGCAGCCACCTGCATGGCGTGACCACGGCGGTCGTCGACTACACGATGATCTACGTGACGCGGCGCTGGGGACCGATATGTGGGTCGGGCGTTCTCGACCAAGTTCCCCGCCATACAACATCCTTGTCGGGTTCCATTCATCGATGCAGGACATCGCTTACGGCGGCGCGGGCTGGCTGAATGCAGGCGCTGCATGGGGCGATACCGGGAGCCTGCCCGCTGCTTGGAAGCTATATGGGCTGGAGGGCTGGTCGCCAAGCTCGTGCCGGTTTCGGGCTAATGGCTCTATTCTTGGCGAAGGCAGTGGCGGTCATACTCTTGGCGGCGGCTATGTTCTTTCCGGCTACCGTGGCGACAATCAGATCCGATGAGACGATGGACTGCGATATCGCCGAGCTGGTGATCTACAATCGCCAGCTTGCCGATAGCGAACGCATCAAGTCGAGACTTATCTGCGAACCAAGTGGGGCCTTCCATGACCGGAAATTTCCGCCTATGCCGGAACTGAGATCACCGTTACCGCGAGTAAGGAAGTTTCCAATATCGCTGTGGCGATACTGCCCAATGGCACCATCAAGGTACCGTGCAGATGGTCTTGCAGGCGCCAGACCCGGATGTGACGGGCGTGGTTGCGTCCGCAATGCAGGTCATGCGGTCCATCGCCGACACCGATCCTGATGTGCAGGCGGCAATCGAAACCTTGAAAGCCGCTGTGCTTGTCTGGGAAGAGGAGGATACGACACCGCCGCCAGTAGTACCGCCGCCTGACCCATTGGTGATGCCATGAGTTACGATTTCCCCACCAACCCTGTTGATGATCAGGAATACACGCCGCCTGTCGGCGGGCGGACTACATCTACAAGTCGCCGCGTTGGTTGGTGAAGGGCATACCGCCAGCTGGCGGGGGCAGTGGCGGTGGCATGGAAGAAGCGCCTACCGACGGCAAGCAGTATGTACGGCAGAGCGCTGCATGGACATCGATTGTCATTCCGTCGACTGATTGGGCGAGCATTTCCGGCAAGCCGGCGACATTTCCTCCGACATTACCGATACCCTCTAGCGGCGTCACTGGGCTGGATGCGGCGCAGACGGCGCAGGACACCGCCATCCTCGGCAAGGAACCGACTATTACGGCGGGCACCACGGCTCAATACCGTCGCGGCGACAAGACGTGGCAGACGCTCGACAAGGCTGCGGTAGGCTTGGCTAACGTCGATAATACGAGCGACGCTAACAAGCCGATTTCGACCGCTGTTAGCGCAGCGCTAAATCTCAAGGAGGACAAGGCGAACAAGGGCGCCGCTAATGGTTATGCTTCGCTGGACGCGACCTCGAAGGTGCCGGCAGCGCAGTTGCCCAGCTATGTCGATGATGTGCTCGAGTACGCTAATTTCGCTGCTTTCCCCGGCACCGGCGCGGCAGGCGTCATCTATGTCGCGCTCGACACGAACAAGACCTATCGTTGGTCAGGTACGGCCTATATCGAGATCTCGGCTTCGCCGGGGTCGACCGACGCGGTGCCGGAAGGGTCGACCAATCTCTACTCACACCAACGCACGGGCTGCCGCCGCTGCTCCGGTGCAAAGCGTCAACACACGGACTGGTGCGATCATACTGACCAAGGCCGATGTAGGTCTGGCGAACGTCGACAACACCGGCGATCTCAACAAGCCGATATCAACGGCCACGCGAGGCTGCGCTCAATGGCAAGGAGAATATCGTTATATCTGGGACAACCGCGCAGTATTGGCGCGGAGACAAGACGTGGCAGGATTTTCCGGCGTCAGAACCGCCGATCGTTCCCGGAACCACAAGCCATTATTGGCGCGGTGACAAGACGTGGGCCACGCTCGACAAAACGGCAGTAGGGCTGGCGGCGGTCGATAACACAAGCGACATCAACAAGCTCGTTTCGACGCCGACCCAGAATGCACTTGATGGCAAGATCAACAAGGCCGGCGACACTATGACCGGCGACCTGACGGTGAATGGTGTCATCAAGGAGAGCACCGGGTCTTTCAAAGTCTTGCTGTGGATGTCCTTCTTTGCACGACGGGTGCTGGGAATGTTTACCTGCGCCCCAATGGCTACGGCAGTACTGCCGGGCAATTTACGGTGACATCAAGCGGGCTCGCCATAACGGGCGGTCCGGTTGTCCTACCTGCCGACCCCGTTACGGATCTGCAAGCGGCGACCAAGCAGTATGTCGATACGAGGGCTGGCGCGGGCCTCCTAGATGCGCCCAGCGACGGTAAATCCTACGTTCGTAAGAACGGCGCTTGGGTGGATGTGTCCACCATTACGGCTTTCCAGATGGATGCCAACGGCGACGCCATCGTGAAGTTCGCGGCTAACATCGTGGTGCGCATCAAGTCGACCGGCCTGATCCTGACCAAGGACGACATAGAGGTGTTCAGCGTGAGCGTATGACCATCGCCGCATCAGGACCGTTGAGGGCGACCGCCGTCCGCACCGAGTACGGCGGCGCGAACCCCATGCGCCTTGGCAACTACCGTCGCGGCCACGCGTCGTTGTGGGTCAGAGCTAACGCCGCCAACAACACCAGCCTCAACTTGTCGGCTACCGTTCCCCTGTCCACCGCGCCTCTGCGCATGGCCAATTTTCGTAATCAGGAGAAGGGGTGGTACTACACCAACAGCACGGTACGCACGAACGGCTATCTGGTAGAGACCGTGTTTGGGACGGACTGGGACGTTAACTGGCCGAAGACATGGCAGAACGGCGCAGCCTGCGGATCGACCGCCGCTGGCACCTATGCCCTGATCATCGACGGTCCAGCAGCTACGGGAGGTAGTTTTACTTTCATAAACGGTTCGTTCACGGAAATCAAGGCTATGGTGGGCTTGGGGGTGCCGCCGCGACGGCTGGCGCTGCGGGCTTTCACGCGATCCTGATCAGGAACACATTTGCCGGGGCTGTCCGACCGATCATCGTCAACAACGGAGCCATTCGGGGCGGCGGTGGCGGCGGTGGCGGCGGTGGCAAGGGCGGCACTGGCGGCGCATGTACCTACACCATGTATTATCCGGGGCCACAATCGAATACGACCAGCTATGCAAGGAACAGCACAGACTGGAGAGTAGCCAATAACCCAAACTACCAAATTCATTGGGCTGGCGGGCTTATTTATACTGGTACTGCTTCACCCGGCCAAGGCTATGCGTCTGGCGGATACAATTATTATACTGACTCCGTCAAAAGAGAACAGTACGCGGATGGTATTTATACTGTTGACGGCTACGGCGTCCGTCGTCAACAGCCCCTAGTTTCTCCCGCAGGCGGCGCGGGCGGCGCGGGTGGCGCTGGCGGCGCGGGCATAGAGCTACAACAATTCGACCGCCGATGCCGGTGTCGGTGGTGCTTTCAGGGCGAACGGTCCCAACTACGGAAACGTGACTGTTTCCTCGACTGGAGATGGTGGGCAGGGTGGGACTGGTGGAGCAGGCGCCGCTTGGGGCACGGCAGGCGCTACTGGTCTTACTGGTGCAACAGGTTCAGCAGGGGCACCTGCTTCCGCGCCTAATCCAACTGCCGGTCTGGCTGGCGCGGCGGGCGGGGCCAAGGGCTTCGCGATCAATGCGACATCACCGTGGGGACTCTCCGTGACGGGCACGCTCAGCGGCTCGTACACGGGGACCGCGCCCACATGAGTATTGGAGGAACTTGGCCATGCAACCCAGTCTTTACACGCCAGCACCCGGCTCCGCCGCGCCCGGTAATCTTTACGCCGATCTGCAGTCGAGAACGCTGTGGTTGGGCGTCGACCCGGCGGTCGATCCCAATCAGGCGGTATTGATTTCCGATATCCTGTCACTGCAAAGCCAGATCACTACGGGGGATGCTGCAGAGAGCCTATACGGATGCGCAGATCCAGACCCGTGCGCCGACCAGTCATACGCACACCTCCGCGCAGATCACCGACTTCACCGCCGCCGTGACGTCTATCGCCAGCGCCATTCCGTCGCTGCAATACGTCAAGGGCATGATTTTGATGTATTCCGGCTCGCTGGCCAATATCGGCGTTGGATCGCTGGTCGGATGGGCGCTGTGCGACGGCGGAGGCGGCGTGCCGGCGCGACCAGACCTGCGTGACAAGTTCGTTCTCGGCGCTGGCAATAAGGTGCCCGGCTTGGTGAGATCCTTCCGCGTTAGCGAGATACGAACACAACAGGTGCACATGTCCACACGATCAACGGCACGGTGATTAGCGATGCGCAAATGCCGTCCCACAATCATGGCGGCATTACCGGCTACATGAGTCATGACCACGCGCACAACGTCAGTCTTAACACTGGTACGGAAAGCGCGGACCATTCGCACCCCGTTGCTGAACCTAGCGGTTGGTGTGTGAAGGGTGAAAGCGTGGTCGCTGATGCCGGTTGGTAATGGTGGGCGGGCGTATTCAGGCGGGCGTAGTGCGGCGCACTATCACTACGTGTCGGGTGGAACCAGCGGCGTTACCCAGAACCATTATCACAGCATTCCAAACGCAGGCAGCGACGGCGTCGCACACGCATACGGAAGTGACGAATGGTTCGCACGCGCATACTGTTACATCGGCAGAACTTGGGGATGCCATCCCGTATTACACGCTGGCATTCATCATCAAGCTTTAGGAGGACGCCATGTCACGTTCACAGCGGCACCATCTTGAGAATTACAACACAACGTCGGCGGGCTACGTCGTCGCGCAGGGCCAGATTGCCCCATCGATCTTGGCTCAGAACGAGGTGATTACTCCGGGGCTCAACGAGGTCGTTACATTAGGTCCTAGAATGGGCCCTAAAGCGGTAGGTCTTGGTGGATGGAATATACCAGAAGGCCCTTCCGGCGGTCCGCTGCAGGGATCGTCGATGAGCGGCGCTATTCCCGAAGGGGCACCGCCAGCGCGCCGAACCCGCTGCCGCCCGGTCCAGACCCGCTACCCGGCGAGGAGCCGGTGCTCAACAGCATCAATCCGAGCAGCTGCGCTATAGGCGATGACGATTTTACGCTGAACGTCACCGGCAACCGCTTCACCGAGACGTCGGCCATCTATTTTAACGGCGGGGCCGAAAGCACGGTATTCGTCAACAGCGGCAAGGTCACGACCATCATCAAGCCGTCGCTGGCCACTGTCCCTGTCGATGTGCCGGTGTGGGTGCAGCAAGGCAGCTACCAGTCGAACCAGAAAACGTTCAGTTTCCGCGAGCTAACGTCTAGATCCGGCGAGCGTGCATTGCCAGCGGGTCCGTTCACCATTTTCCACATCGAAGACCACGCCGATGGGATTTCCTGACGCTTGCCGATGGCGATGTTCGTGTCGGCGACGCCGTGCTGATCGAGGCAACGGGCAATACCAGCATCAACGGCAACTACGAAGTGCTGTCGGTTGACGGCATGGTGGTCGTCGTCGATAACAGCGTCATGCTGTTGGCACCGATCGACGACAAGGAAGACTAACCGTCAACGGAGGGTGTGATGCCTTACGAAATCCAGAGTAAACTGCGCGAGGAAAAGTCGGTCATTGAGGGCGTGCAGAGTAACTGGCGCGTCGAATTCATAGATATGGATCTCGATCCAGACAAAGCGGCGCACATTGCCGTCCAGTTCACCGGTCCGAAGATCAACAAGGGGTACGGCGACCAGTTGGTCGCTAACATACTGGAGGCGCTGAACAAGGAAGGTTAGCGCTGCGCTAATGGCTGTACTTCGAGATCCAAGGGTTCTCAGGCAGTGTCCCGGTCACCGGCGATCGGGCGATCCCTGACAATTTCGGCGTCGATTCGGTGAATACTTGGCTCTATGGCGGGGAGCTGAAGGGGATCAGACCGCCTACAAATCTGCAGGTGGTCAACAATACGACCCGTAAGGTGCTGAGGATTCCCCAAGCGTACCATGGGCGGCGATCCGGCTTTCCCCAGCGTCGTTCCACCGCCGTCTTATCTCCAAGATTCGGTATGGAAGCTGTTCGTCGATCCTTTCACCGACGTTCTCAAGGGCCAGCTCGTCGAGGACCAGTACGAGCGCTACTACTTCTGCTCGCCGACGACCGGGCCGATGTTCAACACCTATACCCGCCTGCAGGCCGGTCAGGCCGATTACCGGCTTGGCGTGCCGGGGCCGAATGTTGTTCTCGCCGCCGATGGCAGCAACCCTGACAGGCCGACGATCGCGGTCAGCGGCGGTACAGCCCCGACGACAACCCGCGCCTACACGTACACTTGGGTCAACGAGTTCGGCGAAGGTCGGCGCCCGCTCTGCCAGCCGTCTTCTCTGGTGGCAACGCCAACGGCATCTGGACCATTGGCAACATCAAGCAACCGCCAACACCTGCCACCAACCAACCGGCGTGGTTGAAGAAATATCTTTACCGAACGCTATCCGGCGAGATCCGGCGAGACGACCTATTACCGGGTGACCGAGGTTGCGCTCGCCACGCTGACCTATGCCGACGACACGTCGAAGATCACCGATGCCATTCTGGCTAACAACCTGACCTTGGGTCGACCAACTGGCAACCGCCGCCAGCCAATCTGCAGAGCATGATCGCCATGCCGAACGGCTTTTGATCGGCTTCAACGGCAACAACATCTACATGTCCGAGGCATATCACTGGCACGCATGGCCGAATGAGTACAAATACGCCACGGAAACGCCGGTTGTCGGGCTTGGTGTCATCGGCCAGACCTGTGTTGTGTGCACGCAAGGTTACCCGGCGACGATAACCGGGCACCAAACCGGCGACCTGTAGTTTCACCAAGGCGACCGCCAATGAACCGTGCCTGTCACGCGGCTCGATCGTGTCGACGACGGACGGTGTCATATGGGCGTCGCAGAACGGGCTGGTGCTGGTAGGGCCGAACGGCATTCAAAACGTCACCCAGCAGCTAATCACCCGTCAGGAGTGGACAAAACTTTATTCGCCGCAGTTCCTGCGCGCCGCCCGCTATCAGAACGGTTATCTGGCGCTGCGCATGATCCCGGTTGTCGGCGGTACGCAGACGGCTTTTTTCCTCGATCCGTCTGATCTCAAGGTGGCGCTTACCGAGCTGACGGATTTTGACAACGTCCGCAATCTTCAGAACGATTTCTGGTCGGGCGAGGTATTTGTCATCGACGGCAACGGCAACATCAACCAGTGGGACCCGCCGACTGACCACCTGATGCCGATACGCTGGAGGTCGAAGGAGTTTCAGTACCAGTTCGAGGAGAACTTCGCCTGTTATGCCATCTACTGGGACGACGATCGGTATTCGAATTACAACTATGGCACTTCGGTCATGCCAACGACCGAGAAGGTTCACCTCAAGGTCTGGTGCAACCGCGTGCTTCAGTACGATTATACCGTGCCCAAGAATGGCAGGATGGTCCGCCTTAAGTCAGGTTTCAAAGGTGACATATGGCAGTTCGAGATCAAGGCGCGGGCACCGGTCTATTCACTGCATATTGCTTCGTCAGCGAGGGAGTTGAAGGGTGTCTAGGAGACGTACTCAAGCGACAATACCGGAGCCTTACGAAGATGTGCGTTCGCTGCGTACTTCAGTAGCGGCGTTGAAGGAGCTGGTCGAAACTCTGGCCGGGCAAGAGGAAGTAAGACTGATGCTGTGCCAACTTGGCGGGATCTCATCGACCTTGGAATTACCACCGAAAGTCAGATCCCCGACGGGATTGGCGGACCGCGTAGAATTTAACAATCCGGTTCACGGGCGCGCCATTGCGAAGCTGGCTGGTACGCACTTCAACCCGGAATGTGACGTCTGCGTCTGCAGGCTGAAGGATGGTTGTCTGCTGGGCGGGGTCATGTATACGGACTACTCAGGTGAGATCTATTTCCATGCATTCGGCAGCATGGACGTCGCATTGGATCAATCGCGACATGGTTTACATCGCTTTTGACTACCCTTTTCGGCAGCTTGGGGTTAAAGAGATCTTTGGACAAACACCGGAGAACAATCAGCACGCTCTGGAATTCAATAGGAAATGCGGCTTCAAAGTGATTGCCCGAATAGAAGGGGTGTATCCCGGTAATGTAGCTTGCATAATAACTAAAATGGAACCAGAGGATTGCCGCCTTCTCCACGTCAACCCGCGAAGTGTTAAGTCCAACCGCGTCTGAGAGGGTACAGAGGTGGCAAAGAAAGGTAGCGCACCGGCAGCACCCGATTACGGGCCGCTGATGCAGGCGTCTGAGAAATCCGCCGAATATTCTTACAAAATAGCTCAAGATCAACTGGACTGGGCCAAAACAACCTACGCCGACAACAAGGCTGTCGGTGATCAGGTCATCGATTTCGCGCTCGGTCAGATGGACAAGCAGGCGGCATGGGCCGACGCCGACCGTAAGCGCTATGAAGACATCTATCAGCCGTTGGAAGAGCAAGCAGCGCAAAGGGCGCAGGACTATCTCACCCCGCAAAGGCAGGAGTACGAAGCCGGTAAGGCGGAAGCCGATGTCGCCAACCAATTCCGACAAGCGCGTCAGACCGCGCAGGACAGGCTGGAATCCTTTGGCGTCGATCCTTCGCAAACGCGTGGCGGTGCGCTCGACCTCCAGTCCCGGATTGCCGAGGCGGCGGCTCAGTCGTCAGCCGGCAATCAGGCTCGCTTCAGGACGGAGCAGTACGCCGACCAACTGATGGCCAATGTCATCAACACCGGCAAGGGCTACCCGCAACAGGTGCTGGCGGCAGCTGGTCAGGCTGGGCAGTCCGGCAATCAGGCGACTAACACCGGGCTGGCAACGACAGCTAGCGGCGCCAATACGATGGGCACCGGTTACCAGTGGCAAGGCATGGGCAATCAGGGCCTCGGCATGTGGGGCCAGATGCTGAACGCCGGCTTCCAGAACAAGCTGGCAAGCTGGCAGGCCGATCAGGATTCATCGTCCGGCTGGGGCGGCATCATCGGCACTGTCGCCGGCACCTTCCTTGGCGGACCAGCCGGTGGAGCGCTCGGCGGCGCTGTAGGTGGCGCGACCGGGTGGGCCGAGGGTGGCGCTATTCCCGATGACACCCAGTATTTTCAGGATGGTGGTCAACCCGACGATAGCATGACCATCGATCACGATCCAAACGAGGGCAGGTATCTGCCGCCAGAGATGTCAGCGTCCGGTGGCGCCATAGAGGACGATATTCCGGCAGAGATTAGCGGCAGTGGCCGACCGGCGCAGCTCAACGCCGGTGAGTTCATCATGCCGAAGGACGTCACCAGCTGGCTGGGCGAGAAGGGTATGCAGAACCTGATCCTAAAGGCTCGCAAGGAGATGACGGGGCCAACGGCGAACGGCCAGCGCAGCCCGAGCAGGGACCGCCACAGGGACAACAGCCGCAGATACCGCCGCGTGGCGTTGGCGCCATTCCTGAAATGGAGGGCGCGATATGAGCTTCTCGAGGGAACTCAAGGACTTTACCGAAGGCTTCAAGGCCGGCACGGACATTAGGTACCGCCGCGCGGCGGCTGCCAACGTCGAGATGAACCTGCCGCTGTTCGGGCCGGAGGATTTACCGGGCGGGGCGTGTTCCCACCAGTGTTCTCGGCACGACCGGCGGAGGCAAGGGCGGCGATGTCGGCACGACCAAGGCGCCTAGCCAATCAGCCCATGAATTTGGGCAGAATGCATACAGCTTCTACCGCTCGAAGGGTCTGAGCCACGCTGCGGCAGCCGGCATTGTCGGCAACCTGATGCAGGAGTCCGGCGGTCTGTCGGACGTGCTCAGCGGCGAGCGGATGGGGGACAATAATACCTCTGGCTTTGCCGCGCAGTGGCGCGACGACAATCCGGGTAAGGGCCCCGGCCCCGGCCAGCGGCTATCCAATCTGCGGGCGTTCGCCAAGTCGAAAGGCCACGACATCCCTACGGTCGAGGATCAGCTCGGCTTCGTGCTCGAGGAGATGAATCCGAAAAGCCCGTATGTCGACACCAAGGCAGCGAGTAGCTTGGCCGGCAATTCAGGGTGCGGCCAGCGTCGAGGCAGGCGACCAAATTGTTCGCTACACATTTCGAGCGGGCTGGCCTGCCCAACATGGCGAACCGCGTCAAGTATGCTTCGGCCTTTACAGACACCGGCGGTGGCCAGACGCAGTTCGCTTTTGACGATACGGGTGGTCAGCCCGCTGCCGCGCCGGCTACGCAGGTAGCGGCAACGGACCAGACGCACACGGGCGCCATCGCAGACGATCAGTCTGGAGGACAGACCGATGACCAGAACGTCGCTGTCCAATCACCACAGATCGATGCGCCAGTCGTCGATCTCACTCCGCAAGTGCAGGACCCGCAATTAGTCGAAGATCCAAATCAGGTGAACTACGCCATGGGTGGAGCTATCGAAGACGATACCCAGTATTTTGTTGCTGGGGGTAAACCCAACCCCTGCCTATCAACAGGCACCAACCAACTATACGCCGCCGTCGCCGGCAAGGCGCGTTACCCTGCCCTCTGCCGGACAGGTAGGAACTGGCACGAATTCTGCTGGTCAGAACTGGCGGAGCTGGGGCGCCGGTGGATCGCCGGCTCAGCAGAAGCTGCGCACGGCGCAGGCAAAACTGGAGACGGACCGCGCTGCTGCTGCTGCTGCAGCCAAAGCGGCGGCTGACAAGGCTGCGGCTGACAAGGCGGCGGCTGACAAGGCTGCGGCTGACAAGGCTGCGGCTGATGCAGCAAACAGGAACCGGTGGGGGATCGGTGGAGCTACGGCCAAGGCGTCAGCAAGGGCGGCAGTGACCATGGTAGCGCCGGCTACTCGACCAGCGGCGTCGCCGGTCGCGATACCGGAGCCGGATTTAGCGGCAGCGGCAGCGGCTGGGGAGGCACTGGCAGCTTTGGTGGCTTTGGTGGCTTTGGCAAAGGCTGGGGTGCAGGCGGTAATACCAGCGCAACACAGGGCAAAGGCGGTCTTTACGATGAGGGCGGCATGGTTAACTTCGCGAGAGGTGGAAAAGTGGCTAAGCGAAACGAGCCTAACTGGGCGGACCTGAAGAAGAAGGCTGGCAAACCGGGCTTCAGGGAAACCGTGGCCAGAGAGGAGCGCTCCCAGAACGAGCGCATGACTTCGGCTGGCAACACGGCACGCGACCGCGCGGCACGGCAGATGAATGTCCGTTCACGCGACGTCAGCTCGACCGCATGGCGCGAACCATACCTGCGACCGGCGGCAGCGCCCGGACCCGCCGCCGCTCGTCCGACGGCAGCGCCGGCCCACCGAATTCCTACGCCGACGCCACGCCCTCCCGTCAGTGGCGGTCAGCCGGACGAGAGCGGGCAGATGCCGCAGGTCGACACCATGGGTAATCCGGTCGGCGCTAACTATCCACAGGGGTATGATACGCCCGGCGAGGTTACCGACGCGATCAAGCAAGACCCCGGATGGGCGCATGTTCAGCAGAAACAGCAGGAGATGCGGGACGCCCAGCCGCCGTATGTACCGCCTGCTGCGCCTTGGAAGAGACCCCCTACGCCTGCACCTATTACCCCAGATAACACTCAGCCGACAATCGATGTTCCGCTGATTGATCCAGCGACTGGCGAGCCGTTGGTGACGCAACCGGCGATGCGTCGTGGTGGCTTGGTCTACGCTCGAGGCGGCGCCATTCCCGACGATGAAAGGCCGATGACTTCACGTGCCGAGTCGGCCAGCTACCAGTCCGGTCGCCCACGTCGTAAGAAAAGAACCGACCCGTGGGAGGGATGAGGACTAAGACGTCAAGCCGGTGAAGAAGTCGCCGAACAAACCGCAGGCGCGCAACCAGAGGAAACAGAAAACCACCAAGCCGGCTACCAAGAAGCAGCAGCTGCCGGGTCGCAATGCTCCAACTCCAACGCCGCGTCCGGGTGCTGTACCGACGCCGACGCCGCGTCCAGACGTGACCGGCGGCGCGCCCGGTGGCGGTGTTGGTGCTGATCGCGAGGCATTCATTCGCAGCGAGACGCAGCGCACACTCGACCCGCGCACACCTTTCCCACGTCCGCAGCAGGGGCCTCCAGCGCCTCCACGTGGGATACCCGGTCCACCGCAGCCGGACCCCGCGAAGCATTCATCCGCAGCGAGAAACAGTATCCGCGTGACCCGCGCGTACCCTTCCCAAGCCCGCAGCAAGGGCCCCCGGCGTCGGCGAGGCAGGCGCCTCAGCAGGCCAGCCCGTACAACCCCGCTGTCATTCCCGGCGTTCGTCCACCTGTTCCCGGCACGGATTATCCGCGCGGCGGGTCGTGGGTGGACGCTGGTGGCGAGCCCACCGATACCCGGCCTGCGCCGTCCGCCGGTGTCAGGCCAGCGGCGCCAAGCACTGCCGGACCGGCGGTTGACGGGGGTGCGCCCGGTGCACCGGTTTATGGCGGGTCGCCGCCAGTCAGCGGCGGTGGATCGCCAGCGCCTGTCGGGAGCGGTCGCCCGGTCATCGATGTCAACGCCATGATGAACGGTGGCGGCGGTGAAGCACCTTACTACGACACATCGCAGTTGCCGACCGACAGGTTTGGCAATCCGATCACCGAGGTGAATCCAGAAGGGCCGACGGTCGACAGGTTTGGCAACCCGATCACCGGACCCGAAGAGTATGCGGGTTATGCGAGAGGAGGCGTGATCCCGGACGATACCGCTGGTCCCTTTCTATCAAACGATCGGGCCGAGGAGGCGGGCTACACAACGTCTTCGGCACATCCACGAACCGCAGCAGCTACCGCAAATAACTTCTCAAGGGATGCCGTATCGACAACGACGCCTGAGCAGCTAGCGACGGCGACGCCGTTGAACGCGATAGGCAGGGATACTGCGGCGCCTCGAGGAGCGGCGCCGGCTCCAGAGCCTCCCGCCGGTGGGCAGTACGACGTCGACCAGAAGGAACTGATGCGCACGGCTGCGCCTGCGGTGCACGCCGGCATCATGGGGCTGCAGCGCATCTTCGGCCTCGACCAGCAGCAAGGCGCCATTCAGACGCCGGAAGGAGCCGTCCAGAATGATCAGGGGATACAGAGGTTCGCCAAGGGTGAAGGAGCGGCGACCAGTCAGGAGATAGCTGAGATCGACCAGACGGTCGGTATGCATCAGGTCAACGCCGACGAAGGCATGAAGAACCTGATGCGCATCGACAAAGTGGCGCAGTATTACCTGATGCGCGGCGAGAAGGACAAAGCCGAGGCGGCGTCCGCTTCGCTGCTGCAGTACGGCGCGGTGCAGGTCAGGCAGTCGGCGATCATGGCGCAGGCGGCGTTCCAGCACTGGCAGCAGAGCGGCGATCCGCAGGACCTCAGAAACGCTTCGAAAGCGATACAGCGGGCACACCAATTCATACCCGACGGCGCCAACATCAAGATCGACGTCGACCCGCAGTCGAGGCAGATCGTCGCCACCGTCGTCGGCGCTGACGGCAAGGCTGAGCAACATGTGGTCGATGCGCAGGCGGTGCCGCAGTTGATGCAGCAGGCGCTGGACGGCTCGGCTTACTGGAACGCGGTCTATCAGGTCGCCCAGCCCCGGCTGGCGGAGCAGGAGATCAGCCAGCGCGGCCAAAACGATAGGGCGCGGGCGACACGTGACTACGAGGGCTACAAGAACGAACGCGAGGCGCAGGAGGAAGAGTACCGTTACCGGCGCGGCATTGAGACCGGCGCTTCCGAGAGGGAGCGGACGCGCAAGGGCCACGAGGAATTCTACACCGATTGGCGGCAGCGGATGACCGAGGCTGGACCGGAGCAGAAGCCGCAGATCATGCAGGAAGGCTTGCAGTTCACCTACGACAACACGCCTAACCGCAGGTCGCCGGTCGACTCGACGACATTCGCACCGCCGACCGACACGGTGGTCGAGGACGCCGACAACAACTCGGTGCGCGGCATCGCCCAGATGATCGCGACGAAGAACGACCAGCTGGATGGCCCAGCTGCCATGGAGGCGGCGACGGCATTGATCACCACGCCGACGCTGGCGCCGGGACGTAACGGAACGCTCGATGTCGGCGGTCTCAACCTCGTCTTCAATCCGCAGCTGCTGCCGCAACTGATGACCCTGCGGAAGAAGTACAAGCAACAGGCTCAGTGATGGATTTCCGACCGGGCTCCATCGACGACTACGACTGGTCCTCGACGGCACCGGTAGAGGAGAAAACAGCTTCGGTGGCCCAACCGCCGGAGCCGGAGCCCCCGCCGCCACCCATTGAGCCCGCAGCCCGACGGCGGGGTGCCTCCGACTTCACCGAGCAGAACCGCCCCGGCACGGAGCTGCTGCCAGCTGTCTACCGCGAAGGCGCCAAGAACGTTTACAAGCGGCGTCAGGAGGCTGAGTTCAACCCCGGCTCGCTCGACGATTATAACTGGGGCGAGTCGTCGCCAGCCGTAAGCGGCCAGCCGGCTTACGATCCAAACGACGACTACGCGATCACGCGCGGCTTCAAGGTCGCCGCCGATCAGGGCACGCAGTCGATCACCGCCATGTCGGACATGACCCGCATCTTGGGGCTGCCGACGACCGAGCAGCAGGTCGCCGAGATGATCAAGATCGGGCAGCAGACAGCTGACCCGTCGGACCCCAAGCTGGCGATCAAGGCTTCACCGACATTCACTCCTTCAGCGAGGGGAATGTCTTACCTCGGTGAGTCGGTCGGCCAGATGATCGGCTCGATGTATGCGGCGGCAACGACCGGCGGCGCGGTCGGCGCTGCTGGCGGCGCTGCCATCGGCGGCGGCGTCGGTGCGCTAGCTGGCGGCGCGGGCGCCATTCCCGGAGCCATCGCCGGCGGCATCACTGGTTTCACCAGAGGCACGCTCACCTCCTTCATGGGCATGGGCATTGGCGGCACCTTCCGCGAGCTCTTACAGGACAAGGGGGTTCAGGAGGCTCTCCAGAACGGCACCGTCAAGCCGGACAGAAGTCTACAAATGGGCGCTGATCGGCGGCTCCGTCATTGGCGCGCTCGATGCGCTGCCGATCGGCCACCGCCTATCCGAGCTGACCGGCGCCAAGGCGGCGGGCACCCACGCCGTCAAGCAGATGATCAAGAAGGCCGCGCTCAAGGGCGCGGTGAAGGAGTTCGTCGAGGAAGGCTCGACCGAGGCCATGCAGGGCGCCATCTCGGAATTCGGGCAGGCCATCGTCGGTGGTAATTGGGATGTCGCCAACCGCGCCATCTCGATCATCGACCAAGGTCTGGCCGGCGGGATCGGCGGTGCGCTGCCGGGCGTCGCCGGTGGTGTCGCGGAGAACGCCAGACTGCCGTCACCTCCGGGAGCGGCAAACCCCGCCAACCCGGCTGGAACGAGTGCTACCCCAGCGACGCCGGGAGGCGGTGGAGGTGCTGGAACGGGTGGCCCCGGCACTGGCACAGGGACGCGAGCACCGCCGCCACCGGAGGCCAGACCAGCCGCCGGGCCAACACCTCGTGGTCCCACCCTTACGCCGGATGGCGCGGTCGACCAGCTATCGCTGCCGCTACGGCAGGGCCCACGGCAGCACCGGAGGGAGGACCATTCGTCGTGCCGCGCGGGCCGGCGCCGACGCGAGCGCGCAGGGCGACGGCGACGACCGTAGATCCAGCGGTTAGCGCAGCGCTAACCCCAGACGAGACGCCGCCGGCTACGGCGGCTGGCGCACCGGCTGCTCAGGCAGGCGTTCCAACTCCACAGGGGCAGCCGGTCGTCGATGCGCCGGTCCCACCGGTGCCGCCGCGTCCTCCGCGTGGCAGGAAGGCGCCGCAGGTCGAGACCGTCACCGAGGAAGCCGAGCAGGTCGAGACCTTCTCTTACATGGCAGCAGGAGTTCGGCGACGACCCGCATGAGGCGCTGCGGAAAATAAGCCCAGACGATCAGCGCTACCCGGAGGTGGTGGCGTGGGCCAACGCCAAGGATCAGGCGACCCTCAACGCGTTCCCCAAGGAACCCCCTGTTGAAGCAGCGCCCGAAGTCCCGGCTGAAGATCCGGCGATTGCCCAGATCACCGGGGCGCTCAGCAGCATGGGTATACGGACGCCAGACTGGCAATCGGCTGTCGACTCCATCGGACGCAGACTTGGTGTTCCCAATCTCGGTAGGGGAAACCCTGCCGACATCGTCGCTTTCCTGCGTGAGAACGGCGTGGCGGTGCCGGAGCCGGCCCAACGCAAATCGGTAGCGCCTCCGGTGGAGGCGCCTGCGGAACTCCGCACCGGCAGCGTCCTCCACGATAGAGACGCTGCAGCGGGCTGCCGCTGCGCCTGTTCCGCCGCCGCTAGCAGCTGAACAGGCGCGGCTGCAAGCCGCGATAGAGTCGCTGCAGCGGGCTGAAGACGCCGTCTCGCCATGGCCGACGCGCACGCGGAAGCCCAAGGAAGCACCGGCAGCGCCTGTCGTCGAGCCGGAGGAAGAGGAGAAGCCATACCAGCGGATCGGGTGGCAGAAGAAGCTCAAGCGCTTCGCCGAGGCATTGAAGCCGGTCAAGCATGTGTTGGAAACCGGACGCTACGCGCGGCAGCGCAAGTTGGAGGAGCTGAGCTTCGGCGTCACGAGGGCTGGCAAGCAGCGCAAGCGCATCGAAGCGAAACCACTGCCGACGAAGGCGGTGGAACGGTTCGACGTCACGGCAGTCGCCAGCGCCAAGGACAAGCTGACTTCGCTGATAGGGAAGCCCAATCAGTACCGTTATCTGTGGGGGCACCTCGACCCTGACCTACAGGCGGCGATCGGAAATAACTGGGAACCCGACACTCGCCTCGCGGAACGGCCAGCGCCGGCACAAGCGCCCGCCGTGGAACGCGAGGTAGTGAAAGAAGCTATCGCGGAGCCTTCAGAAGAGAAACGCGCTCCACGGGCCGCTATTGCCTTGCCAGAAGCAGCGGAGGCAGAGGCTCCCAAGCCGAAAGCAGAGCGGGTAACGCGGACGGTGCGGCTGACGCCGTCGATGCTAGCGGCGTTCCGGGGCACGCGCGAGGCGGCGCTCAACCGTCTGGTAGGTGCGGTGCTGCGCCACAAGAAAGCTCTCAGGAAGGTTGGCACCATCACCGGCGCTACCTTCGAAGGCGAGACGGTCACCGCTGAACGGGAGCCGGCGCCGGAGCTGACGGTCGCTGGGTTGACATATAAGTCAACCCAGTCATTCAACGCGGCGCGCAAGAAAGCCAGATCGGAGAAAAGCCGTCGCGCCTTCAGCGATGCCTATTCCAGCCGCGCTTACAGTGCACTGCAACGCTGGGAGCAGACGGCGCCGGAGACGACGACCGAGCAGTTTCCCGAAGGGCGGCTGATCATTCAGGTCGGCGGCAAGGAGCAGCGGCTCTCGCCGGAAGAGACGCTGGACAAATACGCCGTCGACATTTCGACCACCGAGGAACGCCTCGAGCCGGTCATGCTGGGTCGCAAGCAGGATGCTTCCACCCGGCTGGCCAAGCATTTCCGCTTCAGCCTCACCAAGGAGCCGGTGAGCTTAACCAGTGTCGGCTTCACCGAGGCGCAGATCGAGCAACTGGAGCGGGCTGGATTTGCCGAAGACGGCTCGATGGACGCCCGAGAGTTCCAGCGCTGGAGAAAGGCGCGCGGCGGATTGCTGGCGCCGGAGACCGAGTTCAGACCGCGCGGGTTCGAGAGAGTGCGCGAGGTCAAGGAAGCCAAGCCATCGTCGATACCGTCGCCAGTGCCGGAGACTGAGCGCGCCGTCTCACAGACCGAGAAGACGGCGGAGGCAGTCAGAACGGCGATGCGGCGCGCCAAGGCGAGGGCGGAAGCCATAGCCGAGGAGGAGGCACAGAAAGAAGAGGCCAAGCAGGTTCGTCAGGCGAAGACGCCAACCGAAAAAGCAGAGGCAGCAGTCAAGCGCAAGCTGATGGAGCCACGCCCGTCCGGCAAGACGCGCGAAGTGCCGGTGGAGCCTATCCCGAGACCGTCGGAGGCGATTGCCGAGGGGTCAGTGGTCCAGCCTTTAGGAAACGGAGAAGCTGGAGCGGCAGTTCGAAGCGGTGCCGATCATGAAGCCGCCGGTGATGGAGCACGAAGCGACGGCTGAGCGGCTGGCCAAGGAGGCGGTGGCGTTTGTCGAGGCCGGCAAGCCAAAGAGTGCCGCTGCCGCGATCGACGCCGCCTTCGACCGAGCGATGAGGGCAGCCGAAGCGTTCATCCAAGACCTGCAGTCCAGAGCCGAGAAGGCGGCAATCGCGGCGGCGCAGGCTCTACACGACGCCAAGGAAGCGAGCAAGAGCACCGCATACCAGTCGGTGAAGCGGGGCAAGTTCAAGCCGGCGGAGACGGTCAAGGAAGAGATTACGCGACGACGTTCCGCAATGCCAAGACGGCTTATTTCGAGGACGAGGAGACGGGCACCATTAAGCCGAAGCCCGACGACGCACTGCAGGCGATCCTGTGGGAGATGGGCGAGCTGAAGGCCAAGGTAGCCGAGGCCGACAAGCTGGGACGGGCGGCGAACCGGTCGTCGATCCGACTGTGGAATGCCCAGTTCAACATCAAGAATGAACAGCGTAAGGCGTTGGCTACGAAGCTCGAAGCCAGTGAGGCGAAGCAGGCGCGAGACTGGGACGAAAAAGCCGCCCAGATGCGGGTCAAGTACCACGAATGGCTCGGCAAGCTGGTCGAGGAAGGCAAGCTCACCGCCGACGAGGCTTTCGATATCCGCAATTCATTCGTCGACCAAGAGACCATGGTCAAACGCAAGCGGCGTACCCGCATCACCGACCCGGCGATCAAGCGGGTGCTACGCGAGATGCCGCCACCACCTGATCTTACCGCCGATGAATTGGCTGAGATCAACAAGAACGGCAAACCGGCCAACTGGCCTAAACGTATTAGATGGTCGCCAGCCACGGTGCTGAACATGCGCATCAGGCAGTGGGCCAACGACTTCATCAAGGCCATCGACGCGGCGGTCAAGGAGGCCAACAAAGGGATCAGGAACCCCAAGGCGAGGGCAGTGCTGCCGGATCGCGCGAACCGGTTCAACAACTCACCCGAAGAGAACATGGTGCAGTTCGTGCGCGGGCGTCTGGGCAGGTTGAAGGACGCGGAAGAGCAGAGGAAGGACAACTACTACCAGCTTGGCCAGACCGTCGCCGATGCATGGTGGGCGGCATCGCTGCTGCATCCGAGGCTACACCGTCGCAAGGCGAAAATCTCCGAACACCAGCACTATCTCGATCAGGTCAACCGCGAGCGCGAACTCTACGACACGATGTTCGACGCTTCCGGTACGGGGTCGGCGATGCGTAGCGCCCGCGAGATGGAGTGGGTGGCGGACTACGCGGAGGCGCAGCGAGAACGCGCTGAGCTGGAGGGTAAGACCGTCGAGGAAATGCCGGCAGCCGAGAGAGGGCACGTATTCGGCGCACAGACACTCAAGGAAGCGGTGGAGACGTCCACCTCCCAGACGGCGATTGCCGAGCAGCTGCGGAAGATATTCGAGTCGCCGACCAGCATGGAAGGGATCGCGGCCAAGCACGGCGGTCCGCTGGAGACGATGACCGCCACCGAGGCAATGGCCCGCTTCGTCACAACATCAGCGGGATCATTCCGTGCCGGCATTAGCGCAGCGCTAAGGACGCTGGTCGGCGACGTACAGGTCCACTTCATTTCCGATGCCGCGATGCGGGAGATGCGCGGCAGGCCAGCCGGCGCCTTCTACGATTTCAACGAACACAAGATCTACATGCACGAGGCGATGAATGATCATCCCGACATGGCGGCGGATGCCATCATTCACGAGATGACGCACGCCGCCACGGCCTATGCGATCCACCACAACATCCGTAACGCCAAGGACATCCTGACCCAGATCATGAAGCGGGTGGATGCCCAGATGCCATTCTTGGCGACCTACAGCGACAACAACCTGAAGAATTACATGACGAACACGGACGAGTTCGTCGCTGGTGTGATGGAGTCGTCCAAGTTCCAGAAGCTGCTGCAGGATATGCCAGTGCCGCTGCGTGACCGCGCGACGCTGAGGGCGCTGGCCAGAGGCAGGCCGCTCGCCACCATGTGGGACTATGTGATGGCATGGATGGAGAACGCCATCGGCGTCTTCACCCCAGCCGGTATGCGTCGGTCCTACTTCGACGAGATCGTCAGGCTGTTCCCCGACATCGCCATGTCCACCACGGAGCAGCGGGAGGCGGAGGCGAAGTACGGGCGGGTGTCGGCTGACGAGAACGCCATCCTCGAGCACCCGTTCGACATGGCCCATGTCGGGCCGCTCTACCAGCGGCTGGCGCGAGGCACGCGCTCGATCAAGGGCCGGCAGTTCTTCAACCGCTTCATCGCGCCGACCGAGTGGCTGCGTCGCGATATCACCGAGCGCTTCTTTGGCGGCGACTACAACAACCCGGTCGCCAAGTTCATCGACAAGGCGATCCTGCAGCATAACCGCACCATCGAAGACGAGATGCGGGCCGGGCTGGACAAGGACATCGCGCTGCGCCGCTGGGCCAACGTCAACCCGCTGGACCGGCGCGAGACCCTGCGCAAGGCGATCGTCGACATGATCGAGGCTTCTCTCGAACGCATCGACCCGCGCAAGTCATTAGCCGACAACACATGGGTGTGGGACGACGCCCTGCATCCGACCCGCCGCGCCCGCAAGAAGCCAACGGCGAAGCATGAGGGTGCCGCTTATCAGCGTGCCGCCTATGACCGGCACAAGGCGAACTGGGACGCCATCCCCGCCGACCTGCAGGCGCTGCTGTCGGACCGCATCGACCACATGAACAACCAGATGCGCGAGTTCGATCACGCGATGCTCGATATGAAGATCGAGATGCTGGAGAAGATGGAGGTCAACCCGGTGACGCTGCCGACCGGCATGACACGGGCGGAGGCGGTCAGGCAGGTCTACGAAAACGATCTCACCCCCGAGTTGGAGGCAGCGCTTGGCGCCCACGCCGAGACGCTGACCAACGCCATCGGCAGGCTGGCCGACCGTGGCGGCATGTATCTTCCGGTCAGCCGCTCCGGCAGGTACTTCATCTCCGGTCGCCGCAGGATACCGCTGCCGACGGCGACGCGCGGTCATGTTGCCGTCGACGAGGATGAGCTCAAGGATCGTGACAGCTTCAACTTCGTCTTCACCAATCTGGAAGACGCCCGCGACTACCGCGAGCTGATGGGAACGAGCGGCGAAGAACTTCTGATCGGCAAGAAGGACCGCTACATCAACCCGCTGACCGGCGAGCGTGTCGCCGCCAAGGATCACGGGCGCATCGGCGGCAAGGACTGGGAGGCCGAGCCGCGCTATTACGTCACTGTGCAGCACCGCTTCATGGCGATGGGCGATACGCTCGCCGAGCTCGAGGCCCTGCGTGAGGCTGAGCTGACCGGTCCTCACGGCTCCGAGTATTACGACGGCATTTCCAACGCGATGGCGATGGAAGAGAACCACATGCCGGACCGCTCGATGATCCCATCGCAGCTGGCGTCGCTGCATAGGGACATTGATTCAATGTCCGGGCCGTCGGATGCCGAGAAGGCGACGCTGCGCTCGATGGCGACGCAGACCTTCATCCGCACCCAGCAGGGCAATCGGTTGACCAAGCGGATGCTCAAGCGCACCGGCGTCGCCGGTTACGAAACCGAGCAGCTCGAGCATCTGCTCGCTTCGTTCAACTCGAACAACGAAATGATGACCCGGCACATCGTCAACCGTCGGCGCATGGCGGCGATGGAGCAGGCGCGCAACGAAGCCCATGCGTTCATGAACGCGATCGCGGGACGTGGTGGTCCCGAAGAATTGGCGAAGGTGCCGGAACATCTACGCCACATCGCGACACGGGAGTACGGCACGGAGGGCCGTGCGATGCAGCTCTCCAACGACTGGGCGGAGCTGGAGCATCGCTACAAGACGCTGCTCAACCCGCGCACGCTGCGCTTCCTGCCCGAGAAGTGGGGCAACGCGGTGCAGTCGATCCTCGTCCAGACTTATCTGGCGACGCCGATGTACAACGTCGTCAACGCCATGGGTTTTGGATACAGACGTTCCCGCGTCTCGCCGGAGAGATGGGTCTTAGCGCGGCGCTAAGGTACACCAACAAGGCGCAGGCATACATGTCCGGCATGGGCAACAAGTACGCCGGCTTCTCCGAGGCGGTGCTGGAAGGCAAGGACTTCGTCACCGGGTTCATGCCGCGACCGGGCTACAAGTATACGCGCGGCTTCCGCGCACAGCGCAATCTGTACGAAGAAGCCATGGAGAAGATGCAGCGCAATCATCCGGGCGACCCCAACATACCGCACCTGCTCGCAGTCGCCGAAGAGGCACGGCTACGCAATCACCTCGGTCAGGCTGGGCTGGATCAGGTCAATCTCAGGACCGACCTGATGGAGCCCGGCTCCATGCAGAAGGTATTCCGTGGCATCGAGCAGAGCCAGCGGGTGTTCCGCGCCCTGCAGGAGGGCGTCGAACTCGACACCCGCCTGAAGCCGCTGTTCGCCCGCACGCTCTACTACCTCGACCAAGGCATGGACCCAAGCCAAGCGATCGAGAAGGCCGGCAATGAGATGGTGCTGGACCAGACCGGCTACTCGAAGGAGAACTGGCCGACGTGGATGAACCTGCCGGTCGTCCGCCGCATTGTCATGTTCAAGAAGTTTCCGATCCAACAGACGTTGAACTTCTATCGAGCGATGCGTCAGGCGATGGCGGGAGGAGAGCAGGCCAAGGTCGGCGCCGCGCAGGTGTTCTACATGGCGGCGGCGCTGTCGATGCTCGGCGGCGCCATGGGTCTGCCGCCGTGGGAGCTGGTCCGGCTCTTGATGTACATGGCCAACCTGATGGGCTTCCCGTGCCGGGGAACTGGAACGTCGCCAAGACTAAGATGGAGCAGGGACTGGGCGACGTCGCTGGCAAGAACGCAGCCGAGTCTTTCATGTATGGCTTGCCGCGTCTGATCGGCATCGATCTCTCCGGCAGGCTGGCGCTCGACTCCACGCTGTTCTTCCAGCAACCGAAGGAGCTGACCAACGACGGCATCGTCGCGGCGCTGGGTTACGCTGTCGGTGGCGCGCCCGCAACGACCGGCATTAATCTGGCGACGGCGTTCCAGCCGCTGATCGAGGAAGGCAACGTTCCGAAGTTCATCTCTCAGGCGCCGGTGCCGAGGTTCATCAAGGACATCGCCAAGGCGTATGATGCGCATGTCAACGGACCGACCACCAAGTCGGGACTGCAGACCGCCGAGGCGCCGGGTATCCTGTCGAGCTTGCTGGCGGCGACGGGAGTGCGGACCCGCGCGCAGGCGCGTCCGTTCGAACAGGGATCGGCGGCGCAGCAGCTGGTCAAGAAAGACACTACGGCAGCGAGGTCCAAGGTCTTGAAACGCATCGCCACCGAGGGGTTGACCAAGGATAACTACAGACGGCTGCAGGATTGGAACGCGTCACAAGCCGATCCGAAGCTGCGGATCAAGATCAAGGACGTCTCGGCGTACAAGAAGCGGCGAACCAAGCAGGAGCAGGAGATGCAGAAGCAGAATCTGGAGGCGATGTGATGCGGGATAGGTTTGGATTCTTATTGACAGTGAGGCTGCGGCTGGCAGTGCCACGCAAGCTGATCATCCTGTGCAGAAGGAAACGCATCCATGCCGTCTAAAACTCTGAAGCAGGCGAAGTTCATGCGTGCGGTGGCGCACGGCTTTAAGCCGACTAACGAGAAGGGGCCGTCGGTCAAGGTGGCCAAGGAGTTCGTCGCCGCTGACAAGGGCAAGAAGTTCAAGAAAGACAAAGGGAGACGCTGATGGTTAGACGGATCACAGCCAGAGAGCTGGCGGGAGGAGAGGTCAATCCTCGTGTGCGACCCAGCGATTACCTAGCCCTGAAGAACCTTTCAAAGGGGATGGAGGGGACGCAGCGTCAGTCCGACAAGGAAAACCCCAAGGAGCTGCCGGAAGACAAGTTTAGCAAGGGCGGCATGGTGGATCGCGACTATGCGAAAGGAAAGTGATGATGAGGCCGAACAGAACGGTACAGAACCGGGCCGGCAGTAAGTTCTGGGACCTTAAGGTGGAGGAGCTGCAGCAGCAGGGCCAAGGCAAGCAGTTCGCCAAGGACAACCCGATGGAAACCGGGCCGACCATGACCGAGTCCGGTGAGGACCTCTACACCTCGAAGATGCAGCGCACCGACCAAGATCTTGCGCGGGCCAAGCAGCAGGGCAGGACACGAATGCCGGGGAAGAAAGGTGGTCTGTCATTCAACAAGGGCGGCATGGTCAAGGGTCATTGCCGTGAGTACGGCAAATGACCATCGTCATGAAGCATTACGGCATCAACAGCGGAGGATCTGAGATGAGCGCTGGACCTGACAGCCTGAGAGTTACCGACAATCTGGCCAAGAAAGTGCAGAATACCGAGCATCGTGTGACGCTAGACAATCTGCTCAGTCTGGTTGCCGACGAGGAATATATCTACCCCAAGGCGATCCCGCATATGACGATCTGCGTGCTGAGGCTGATCAACGGCTTCGCGCTGGTCGGCAAGTCTGCTCCCGCCGACCCTAAGAACTACGATGAACAGACTGGCAGGACGTTCGCCAAGGAGGATGCCATTCGACAGCTGTGGCAGCTGGAAGGTTACGCATTGAGGAAGCAACTTCATGCTGAATCCCAAGAAGTACCGGGTCGCTAAAGACATCGTGATCCCAAAGGGTCATAGCGTGCAGTTCATCAACCGCATGAAGCAGGAACTGTTGGAGACGGTCGGCATCATGGTCAAGGTCGGCCCCGACATGCACTTCGACTGGTACATGTACCGCGACGATGCGCTGGCGGCGGGGCTGATCGAGGAGGTGCCAAGTGCCGATCCTATTTGATCGCAAGACTTACTTCGACGCCGTCCGCGACAGCCTGTTCGCCGGCAAGATGGCGCAGCAGCAGGTCGACGGGCAGGAATTTATTCTCGACATTTGGGAGGATACACGGCCAGAGAAAGATATACGTTGGCTGGCGTACAGTCTTGCAACAACCATACATGAGACTGCAAGTACGATGTGGCCAATAGAGGAGTATGGCAAAGGAAAAGGCCAGCCATATGGAGTACCTGATCCAGTAACGGGCGAAGCATATTATGGAAGAGGGTTCGTTCAGCTTACTTGGAAAGACAACTATTCTAAGATGACACCTATTGTAGACCCGTTGTTTCCATCTACGGCTATTGATCTTGTAAGACAACCGCAGCAGGCGCTGGAGCCAGAGGTCGCGGCTGCCATCATGTACGAGGGCATGGAACGCGGAAACTTCCGCTCGCCCAACAAGTACGCCACCTTCTTCAGCACCACCAAGGACGACCCATATAACGCACGTGATATAATTAACGGCGACAAGAAGACGGTGCCATCGTGGTCCAACGGGGTCAGCATCGGCAACCTGATCAAGGGCTACCACACCAATTTCCTCGCCGCGCTCAAGGCAGCGCAGACCGCTGTCGTGCCGGTGCCGCCGGTTCCGCCTGAGCCAGTGCCGGTCGCCATGCAGATCGAGATCATCGTACCGGAGGGCGTCGAGGTGGTGGTCACCAGAAGATGACCGACCCTGCGGCGCAACCCCCGCCTCCCCGGCGGATACCCGCGTCGGCATGGTTGGTGAACTGGTCAACATGGTCAAAGGCTTGAGCCTGACCAACGTGTTGATCATCGCGCTGCTCATCCTCATCGCCATCCCGACATACGTCCTCTACCGCTTCATGAACGACGCCAGTCTGTTGAACAAGTTCACCTCGTTCTATGAGGAACTGACGAACGACAAGGTATCCTGCGTGCTGCGCATCGCCAGCCAGCGCGGCCACGATCCGTACTATGGAATCTCCACAGGGTTTGCTTATCAGGGGGCGGATCGCTGGACTGTCGGAGTGATCCTCGAACACAAACCCGACGATGGGCAGCTCGTCAGCTACTGTGAAACCCTTAATTTAATTGTGGATTACATGAGAAGGCCCGACGCAAAATCGCCAACGTATCCCAACTCCGACGAGCCATTAATCTGGCGGTATCCGCCAGCGCAATAGCGGCTGTGTCTATGGCATACAGTGCGGAGACAAAATTTACCGCCGACCAATGCAGGGTATTGAAACAGGTCGGCGTTGATACGAGGGGCATATGCCCACAGACGACGAAGAAAAGAACGAGGTTCCGGGAGTGAGCGGAGATTTCTTCAAGGGTATCTCCATCGCTATCGTGCTTGAGATCGTCGTCGCAGCCCTGATCCTGATGTGGCTGGTCGGATGCCAGACCCGGCTGCCCAACGTCGAGTTCGATGAACAGCAATGCCGCCTCTTGCGCGAACGCGGCAACAATACGACGCTGCTTTGCAGGCGTCCAAATTCCGGTACGGCAATCATCGCCCGCGTCGTCGGCATCAAGCGGAGGGACAAGTGCGGGGTCTGGCTCTGGTGGTAACAGCGGTGGTGGGACTGATAATTCTGGCGGCGCTGGTGGCGGCGCTGGTGGCGGCGGTGGCGGCACTCCTCCCGGCACGGGGGCGGAAGTGGTGGCGGATCAGGCGGTGGATCAGGCGGTGGATCAGGTGGTGGTGGGTCTGGTGGCGGTGGGTCTAGCGGCGGCGGTGGTAACGGCGGTGGTAACAGCGGTGGTAGCAATGGGCATAATCCTGACGGATCGACGGGCAAAGAAGGAAATCCGGGAAAGGGCAACAAGGCTGGCGCGAACCCCGGTCACGGAGGCGAACCGCCGGGACAATCTAAGAAGTAAGGAGAAGTGATACCATGTTCTCTTCAATTGCTATTCTGGATTCTCATGTTGATCTGGCTGATTTTCGGAGTCGCTTACAACGGAGGATACCTCACAGGGCCATACGGACCTTGGGGTCATACTCTTTGTTGTTTATCCTGTTCTTGATTCTGGTTGGCAAGCATTCGGTAGCCCTGTTCACGGATGATCCATGCTAACTCGTTTTGACATTCTGCTGATCGTCTTGATCGTGCTATCGATCATTGGCTTTCCCGCTGGTGTGGTAAGCAACAGAGTGCCGCCGTATGTCGTCACCATCGTTGTCATCGTGATCTTGATAGTGCTGTTATTGCTGGGGTTGTCCGATACTAGAAAGGAAGTCGCCGTGAGTCTTCTTGGAATCATTCTCGTCGTCATCCTCGTCTTGATCTTGTTAGGAGGCGTTGGTCCGTGGGCGCCACGCGGTTTTGGCTACGGCTACGGCGGCCCTGGCATCGGCGTGGTGGGATCGTCTTGATCGTGCTGCTGATTCTGCTACTAACCGGTAGATTGTAAGGTGCGGTGATGAGCAGCAACCCTCCCGACAAGCGCGACTACGCGCACGAGTACGCACTGTGGAAGAAGCGTCCGCACGCCATGGACATCCAGTACGAGCACGTCAAAGCGCGCCGCGCCATGGTCAAGGAGTACGGCAAGGAATTCCTAGCTGGCAAGGACATCGACCACATCGTGCCGACTCCGCGACGAGTGGCGCGGCGGCGGGCGATCTAACTGGCGGGTGTCGAGCGGAGCGCGCTAATCGGAACTGGCGGAAGGGTCAGAAAGGATATGACTGAGCGGGGTGAACTCGTAGCAGTCAACCTGTCCCAGATCGAATCCCTTGATGCCAGCGCATAGCGTGGCGGCGCTTTCTCCACGATCGCGTAGTGACCGGCAAGCAGCCCGAGCATTTGCCGTGGCTGCCGGTGATGTTCACGCATCCAGAACTGGAAGAAGCGCCGCTTGATCAACCGCCTGCCATCCTCGATGCCCTTCTGGGCGACAATCTCCTGTAATCCTCCTTGGTTCCGATCATCGTCATGTTGCCAGCCACGTTGGGCACCGGACGCTCGCGCCCATAGTTTAGCGCAGCGCTAACCACGCAATGGCGGTTGCCTATCAGCTCGTTGAACATCTCCTCGAACAGGCCGGTAGCGCCATGCGTCGTGGTCGTGGCGTGAACCTGATTGCTGGTCTGATCGGACCGCATCCCTTCCAAGGCCGAGATCAGGCGCCGTTGAATTGCAGAAATGTCAAAACGTGAGAGTCCAATGCTGTTGGCTATCATGGCGCCGGCTGTAATCGATACCATCGTCGCCTTCCAGAACCGTTCGCGCTCGTGGAATTCGATCTCGGCTTCGTACTGTTCACGCACGGCATTGATGACACCGAGAATCGCTGGCTTGTTCCTGACGAGACTCCTGGCATAGATCGACCCAGCGACTCCGTAGTTAGAGTCGAGCGGCAGGATGTACGCCTCGCCGTGCACGCCTGTCGTCTTGACCAGCGGGTCAGCCTCGATCTCGAATACCCTGAGACCACCAGCATCCGTCCCTTCGGTGGCCTCGACAGCCATCGCCGCCACCGATTGATTGGAGCAGATCGCCATCATGGTGCGGGCAGCCGCAGCCTGCTTTCTGAGCGTGGCGTCCTGCTTCATGCGCGACTTGTCCCTGCCAGCCACGACACGGAACACGATCTTTGACGATCTCCCTGCATCTCGTCTTCGAGCTTCAGTTCATCCCAATAGAGAGGCAGATGACGGAGCGCGGCGAGCTTGCCCATCACCGAGTTGGTGGTGTCCTGTATCTGGCTCATCTTCTCGGGCTGCGCCCACACGGCCTGCGCCAGCGAGATGGCGGTCGTCTTTGCCGTAGGCGCTAGCTGGGGAATAGACGGACAGGATCGGGAGTACGGCACCATCAGGGATACCAGCGGCGCCGCGAAGGCCGAGGCAACCAGAATCTCAAGCGGGGCATTGCCGTAGATCATCTTGTCCATGGCGTCCTGCCACGGCTTGAGCTCACCCTCGCGCCGATAGTTCAGGTCGAGGATTTCCTGCTGCGATAGACAGCCTTGGTGCCGTTCGGCATGTAGACTTCGTCGAAGACGAAGTTGTCATCCTCCCAGCCCATGCCCGTCGACCGGATGGTCCGGTTGGCCCCAAGCTGCTGCAGTTTCTGAACGAAGCTCATCATAAACCCCACTAATGGTCTGGGGTTGAGGAGCATGGTGTTGCGAGTGGCCTTGGTCCAAGCCTCGGCCAGCCCGACCTGCGATTGCTTGGCCAGACTGATAGTCCCGAACTGCTCCTTTCCCCCGGCTGCGAATTTAACTGACCGGTTCATTGGTCTCCCCATCGATGAATGCGTCGAGGAGGGGGTAGGGGACGACCATGAAGTATCGGCCACTGGCATGCTGCCCGATGACGCGGTTGGCCCGGTTGCGGAAGTATCCCTCCGGCATGATCTCGTCGTCATCCTCGGTGGGCTGTACCGGCGGCACGTCAGGCTGGGCGAAATGGAATGGTGACTTGCCTTGTGCCCTGAGTGGGCAGGTCTGGCAGGCAGCGTGATGGAACTTGGCGCACTCCGGGCCAACCAAGATTGCCAGCCTGAATGGCGTTCAGTTTCTGTTCGAGCTTCTTGTCGGTGGCGGCGGGATCGTACTCGGCATGGCCACTGGACAGACGGTGCGCCGCATCTGTTGGGTCGGAGGTGTGGGCGGCGAGATAGATATCCATCTGCCACTCTGGCTCCGACTTGCCAGCGCCGCCGTCGGCCAGCGTCTGCGCTGTCATCGGGCAGTTCTTGGCCACGGCATCGATGGACACCGGCGGCAGCTTATCCGTCGTACCAGCGGTGAAGTTGGCGCCGATGGATGAGACAGTCGCCGTCGGGCCGGTGCCTGTCTTAGCCTTCTCCGTCATGAACCGTCTTAGCGCAGCGCTAAGGTCCGACGGTTGGTAGAGATGGCCTTCCCTTGGCGACATCGATGTCCAGCTTGCATGGCCGTGGCGGCTGGTGTTTGCGGTTGAACGTGGTGGGGATACGCAGGATGCGCGCGGCATCTACCGTGCACTTGCCGTCGATCTCGAACTTATAATGGTGGCAGGCAGCCTGCAGGGCGTCGGCGCACAGCTGCCAGACGTCCTTGTTCACCCGGCTCGGTGAAGCACCAGTAGTCGTGGAAGCCACCAGAGCCGGAGTACACACGCATCGATACTGGTGGGAGCCCAGCCTCTTAATAAAATTTTGGGAGGCTGCCTCGGCTTCTTGAGTAGTTCTATAGGGGTTTGTTGTCTCCGACATCCACGTCAACCCACAGCGCGTTGAACGTCGCCATGTTGTTGGCCTTGCGGATGGCATAGACCGCGCGCCCGTCGCGTGAGAGCTTGGTGTCGGCGATCTTCTGCGTGCCCATTGCCAGAAAGACTTCCGGAGTTCTTCCAAGCGGCGCGCGTTTCGATCAGCCCATCAGCTCGTCGTAGCTGCGGACGGCCTCGTTCGACGTGCCCGGTTTCACCGCCATCGAGTTGTCCAGAACGTCGTCACGCATTTGTAAAGTTGTGCGTGTTCAGGTCCCCATGGCAATAGATAGTTAGCGAATACTTCTAATTGAACGGATGGCATGGTCCGCTCGCTCCAATTGTATTTAATTTAGATTAGCCACCCGACTGGGGACGATACACCTCGATCGTCCCCTCGGGAATTAAAACTACTTCTGGTCTTCGTCAGGGACCAGCGACCCCAGCAAAGCCTCGAGCTTCCGGCGAGGCAGCAAACCACCTTGGGCTTCCGGCATGTCGGCGCCGTTGCCATCGCCATGTGCCTGTTCCGGCTCGGCTTTCTCGGTTTCAGCCTCGACGCAGCCTCGGCAGCCGATTCTTGTCGTTCTCTTCGGCGACATCCTTGGCCTTGACACGGACGGGTCCGCTTCGGTGCCTCGGCCTCCTTTGCCGGCGCACTAACCGGGGCGGGGGCAGCACCTTATAAGGACTGTCGACGAACTTCTTTAACACGCGGTTGTAGAAGCGTCCGTCACTGGTCTTAACGACGTTGTCGCGTCGGGTTCGAGAACCTCTTCCTGCTGGGGTACGTCCCTGACTTCACCCGTAAGAAGGTTGAGTTCGGTGCCGTCGCCGAGGTCTTCCCATGTCTCTTCGGCTGGTGTTTCACGTGGAAACATCCGCCCTCTGTTTATCCAACTCCTGTTCGACGATCGCCTGCGTGAACCCCCTGTTGCGGCAAGCCGCTTCTGGTATTGCAGCTTGGTCGTCGCGTCGTCGGCGTGCTTGGCGTTAGCATCGCTGGCAGCATTGTCGAAGTGCGGAGTTACGCAGCGTCCGTTGACCTTCTTCGAACCGGCCAGCATCTCGGCGGCTTCGAACTCCTCGTCGGTCAGCGGCTCGACGAAATCAGAACTGCACCTTGGGGAACTCGACCTCCGCATGTCGAACGACATGCGGCTGACGCAGGAGTACGGCTCGGTGTAGCCGTGGAAGGCCAGCTTCTGACGTGGTTCTTCAGGTTCTTCAGCGACTGCTGGGGCAGACGCATCAGGAGGAAGCGGTGGCTCTTGGTTCGCCAGTTGATCCGCCGTCGTGACGATGACCCGCTTGGAGTCCTGACATGCCTTGCCACCCCGGCCAGACGGGGCGGAGTTGAAGGCGTTCTTCGGGCAGTCCTGACAGGTCGGGTTGACCGGTTTGACGATGGACTGATCGGGGCGGATGGAATCCAGCGACCAGCAGTCCGGCATCTCACGGTCGCCGGATGAGAACGGCTTGGCGTAGTAGGTCTTGGCAAGCTGACGGCTGGCGTTGACCAGCACCACGTCGACGATCGCTCCCTTGTTGGGGTCGACGCTGCCGGCGCGCAGTTCCTTGCCGTTGATCTGAACCCAGAATGCCTTGCCGCGTATCGACAGGCGAGGGAAGCTGTCGGCTACGCCATCGGTGAAGTTGCTGGCTGAGGATCTTTCAGCCAACGTTCCCTTGCGCGCCAGCAATTTCGAAGGCGGGCGTGACTGGTTGATAGGCTATGAGATTTCCCATGACTTACTCCTTTGGCCTCTGGATGTGGACTGACATGAAGGTTGCGTAGTTGACACCGGGCGGCAGAGGATTGCCGGCGGCGACGAGGTCCTTGACCTGCGTCTTGTTGGGGCGCCAGTCGACCAGCTCCCCACAGTTTATTGTCGATGACGTATTCCCTCAGCGCCGAGCCGTCAGCTGTCGTCACCGAGACATTGACCTTGCGGTAGACGGTGCCCGACCGTGTCTTCACTGGAGTCGGAACCAGTCTCCTCGAACAGGGTCGTGAAGTGGTCCTCGATCTCCTTCATCGGGTCGTCGGAGAGTTTCTTACGCCACTCCGGCATACTCCTTGTCGGCGTGCTGCATCTGGTCGCGCAGCCTGATGTATCGCGCAACCAGATCGATTGGATTTGGCCATGTTCATGTGCTTCTCCCGTGGAATTTTGTGCCGTTGTAATGACGGGCGTCGAAGCGATACCAAGCAGCGTTGTCCTTGCCGGTCATCGTCGTACCTTCGATCCAGCAGCGGCTACCGATGGCGACAATGTCCGAGCACTGTTCGAGGTATGGACCAGGAGTGTTTATTGAAAGCCCAGTCGGCATCGAACAGACGGCCATGTTGGCTTGAGCTTGGAGAAGTGCAGGATTAATGGATGTAGTAACCGCCGGGTCCAAGGCGGGTTGGTGATATAATGGCATCGACACCTTCCAGATCGTAGGGTCATTCGCAGTGCATCGTCATCTTCTTCGCCGTTGAGAATGTCATTGGCATAGATGCAGCGCAGCCCAATGCCTTCCAGCTGGCGTTGCCAAATGGCTCATGCCATCGCACACGGCTCGGCTGAAGATGCGGATACGACCGCGTTTGAGGTGCGGCAGCAGCACCCGGACAGCGCGCGGGTCGATGGTGTCGTAGGCGTCTGCTTTGCGACGGACAAAATCTGAACGCTTGCCCATTATACGATTCAAAAATTGGGCGGAGCCAAAGCCAAAAGTAGCACAGTGTGTTACTCATCAGCGATCACCAACAGCCGCCGCAATTCCCTTGATCTCGGCCTCGGCCTTCTCGGCACGGTGTTTCCATGCCAACCGTTCTTCACGCAGACGTTCAATCTCATCGTCCTGCATTTGCGATATTCAGGGTCAGGCACCGTTTCCGCCAGCAATCCGCGCAAATCCATGATCTCGGCTTGCAGGGCTTCCAGCGCGTCGGCGATCAGTTCCGAACATAGGTCCGCTAACCTGAGCATCCTGCTTTCGTAGCCATTCGACCAGCGCCTTGATGTCGGTGTCAGTCATCAGTTTGCCCCCTGCGGCCCGTCGAAGCCTTCATTTTCAGCGACGTTCTTCTCAGGTATCTTCGTGATCTTGATCGCCCTGTGCTGTCCATCCTTCATGGCTCCAGCGCCTCCTTGGCGATCCTGCCGACCTGCTCTGACGACGTGCCGCATGGCCGACGCCGACACAGCATCGAGCGTGATGCCACCAGCCTCCAGCAGCTGACGCACTAGCACCAGATCAGGCTCGGGAAAGACGTTGAGGGGATAGGCTTCGGTCCACGCCACGATCGTGCGCAGTGCGTCTTCCATTCGTTCTTCGCGTTCGCTCTGCTTACACATCAGCAGCCTCCGTTATGTCAGCCAATAGTTCCAAGACGTGGTCCTGCAAATTCTGACGGTCGCGCAGCCGGGCATAGGCTTTGCGCTCCGTCTCCGAAGCGACGAAGTGGATGATCTGCTGCTTGCGGGTCTGGCCGATACGCCTGATGCGGGCGTTGGCCTGTTCGTAGACCTCGTACTTGGTTATCGGGCCGAACCAGATGACGGTATCGGCAGCCGTCAGCGTGATGCCATGGCTCATGCATTGCGGGTGAGCGCTGAGCACCTTGTATTTGTCGGTGTTCTGGAAGGCGTTGAAGATCTCGTTCCGCTGCTTGTCAGGCGTGGCGCCTGAGATGGTGGCGAAATCGATGCCGGCGCTCTTTAGCGCAGCGCTAACCCCCTCCATGGTGTGGATGTACGGGAGAAGACGATGACCTTCGACTTAGACAGGCTGTCGATGTTCGACTCCGATAATGTCGATGAGTGCGTCAATACGCGTTGTGATTATCCAGTTCGTAGGTCTTGCCATCGTTGCCGTAGACCCAACCAATGGACGTCTGCAGCAGCTTGCTGCAGAGCACGCCGCCATTCACTGCCGTGATCGCCCCTTCGCGCAGCTGGACGGCGGCGTGATCTCTGAGCATGTTGTAAGTCTGCCGCTGGCGCTGGCCCATTTCGATCTGTACTTCGCGCTCATAGACGGGTGGCAGCTCGATGATTTCATCCAACGAGAATCGAACCGCAGGCTGCAACACCTGCGCTATCGTCTCGGCGGCGGTCCGCTTCGGCACCCGCTTGAACTGGCTGATCTGCAGCATCGTCTCCTGCCGAAATGGGTGTAGCTGCGTGGCGCCCGTTCAGGCACGACTAAGCGCGCCAAAACCGATTGCAATCGGTTGGCGCGCTGAGGAGTAGGGGAACCTGTCATGCCCCACACCGCCTCTCGTAGGTCGGCGATGCGGGATGCTGTCTTTGCACAGAGCAGTGCGGGAGTTGCGGTAGGCGGCAGCCTCGTCGAAGCAGATGACATCGATGTCGAGCCGCGCCATTACCTCCTTGGCGATGACCGCCAGACCGTGGTGGTTGACGATGTAAATGTCGGCGGGTTCGGCAAAGCAGCTTCTTGCGCTTCTCGGCGTCACCACGCAGGATCTTCACCTTCCATTCGGGGAAAGTGTGGAAGATCTCCACGCTCCCATGTGAAACGGAGCGTGGACAGCGGGGCCACGACCAGCATGGTCGTGGCTCTCAACTGCTTGCGCAGGAAGTCGAACGACCACAGCGCGGCACGGGTCTTGCCCGTGCCCATGCTGTTCAGCACGAACGAGCGCAGGTTCATCACCATCGAGGCGCAGGTCAGCACCTGCTTATGGAACGGCTTGATGCCGTCGGCTGATGGGAAGTCGTAGATTTCTTCAATCGGGGAGGGGAGATCGGCGTAGCCGATGTTGCGAAGGCACTTCGTCTCATCCACTCCGTAAGGGAGGACGATCATATCTTGGCCTTCGAAGTTGAGCCGCCGCCCGTGCGGGAACAGGGCGGCTATCGCTGGCTCAAACGATGCGACGATTTGTTTGGTCGCGTGGGATATGTGGATCATGCGGCACCGTGGCTGTGAGTTCGTCCAACCACTGACGCAGCTCGTCGAACACCGGGACTATCCGTGCCTCGTGATCACGAACGTCTTGCCCATCGCTCTGCCGATAGACTCGAGTTCGAACTGCTGCCTCAGCGTAGGCTTCTTGCCCGGTGCCTTGGTTTCTATCTCGAAGAACCTGCCCCGGTAACACCCCAGTACGTCTAACGTAGTCTTTCCGAAACCTGTTGGAACTGGCCAGTATGCGTAGGCATCTGGATAGTTCTTGAGAAGTTTCCGTAACTTCGCTTTGACTTTTCCTTCTGGAGTAGTTCCCATGAGCGTATACTATTTGTATAACTTTGTCAACGGAGGCATGATAGGAATCGTCATGCCAGTAATCTCATGAAGCACTCTATCGCTGCTGTTTTCCAATGGAGACCCCCAAATCACATGGCGCGGGGCGACGCAGCCAGAGTTTCCTTTGCCGCATAGATGGCGTGTGTGGTTCTTCCCTCGGGTGGCGGACCGTAGATCTCTGCGGCAGATATATCGCCCTACGTTCTGTCCTTGGGGACCCATCTTTGCGTAGCCTTTTACCCGACAGAAGGGCCAGATCAAGCAGTCCTCTCCGTCGTATTGAAGGACTACATCTTCAAAATACCGCTGAGCTTCTCCACGAGCGGCGGTCATGCTGCTTGTTGGCGGCGAAACCGTCTGATCTGGGCGCGAACATTGATGAGTGGGCGACCATCGGAAGTCTGCTTGGCAGCGCTGCCTCGAGGCAGGATGGCGACCAGTCTGCCATCGACCATCAGTTTCCAGTGCTTGGAGCCAAGTTCCCAATGCCAGTCCAACCCATCAAGTTCGTTTCGTATGTCCATTGGTATTCGCGGTGTTCGATTTCTCATTGTCGGCTTCCTTTCCCATGGTACGCACAGTGAACAACAGGGCAGTGCCTTCTTGCACAGCCCGCTCGGTCTCGGCGGGTAGGTCATCTCCTTTGCGTCTTTCTCCCAGCGTTTGAGTTCAGGCATGAGCTTGTTCCAGAACGGCACCATCTCATCGCGGAGATAAGTGACCTGCGTGTCAGTATCGTGCGCCGCCCACTGGTAGGCGGTGTGGACAGTATCGATCTCTGGATGCTTGGCGAAGATTAGCGCGGCGCTAAGGCCGAGCTGCTCGAATTCAGGCTCGATCTTCTGGCCAGTTTTCCAATCTATGGCAGCGGCGGTCTTCTTCCACGGCGCTAGATATAGCACGTCAATCTTAGCCCGCAGCCATGTCCTGTCCCACTCCTGCCAGCCAGTTGGCTGGAAGTCACGGCTCATCGCCATGCTCAATTCAACCCTGACATCGCCGCCGCGTTCCTTGTGACGCCGCATCAGAGTCGGCAGCGCATCGTACTTGCCCATACCTATCGGCAAGGCATCGCCGTATTCGATGCGGGCAGCCATTGCCTATATGGAACTCATCGCCCCAGCGGAGAGCTTCCGTTATGGGCTCTTCGATGTCTTTCGCCACCTGCAAATGATAGAAACGCTTCGGACAGGCTCGCCAGTTCTTGAGCCTCGTCCAGCTGAACGAAAAATTTCCCATGCCCTTGATTCCATTTTCCAAAAATTTGTCGGTGCCAAAATGCAAAGTATCACAATGCGTATTCATTTGGAAGCATTACGTACCTGTATGTGCTTTCGATACCAGCCTGCCTGAGAGAGCGTCTGCCGCAGTTGCAGATTGTCATCCCCTCATCCGATCCCGGCGGGCGGATGACGCTGGTGAATTTCTCCCGCCTGAACGGGATAACTTGCACGATCGGCGTTCCCTTCGGGATGATGAAATTGCCATCCGGTCGTGTGAAGACAGCAGGCGGCGAAATCTGTTGGTAAAATTTGTCGGTATCGATGACGCCGGAGAAGACCGTGAAGTCTGAGTGCCGGTTGAGCGGAGGTATAAACAGGCAGGAATAGCCGGGCGAAGTTCGGACGCACCACATCGTGTGGAATTTGACGATCGCCTTATGTTCGTCAGGCGAGCCTTTGATCTGGTAGCTGTAATGGGCAGAAGCCAACGGGCGAAGGTAGGACGTACCGACCTTGAAAAGTTGGCCGTCGTTGAGACAGCTCCACCCACAGATCGGCTGGCGCACTGATGATCCAGCCTTCGCTCATGGCATCCAAAACGCCGGACAGGCTTTGACAGTCATGCCATAGCCGCCAGCCGACATCGCAGCAGGGTCGACCGGTGGCAATTCCTTGAACCAGTCCGGTATGATTTTCTTGGCTGGAACAGGCGACGCAATGGCGCCGAAGTCCTCCTTGAACGTGCAGAAGAACTCGATTTTTGGGCGTCGCCCGAACCACATTTTATGCCTCCTCTTCCTTCACGATCTCCTTGGCGGCGCGCACGAAATCCATGAATGCATGGAATTCATCCCACAATTCATCGTCCGTCATATCGGCTCGCATTTCGTCGACGTCCTCATAGGTGACGCCATCGTCCTCGACGACGCCGTCAGCGTTCTTCCTCTTTTCAAATGCTTCTTCCGGCGTCATCACCCTCGCCAGTTTTTCGACCAGTTCCAATGCTTTTTCTGCCTTGAACATCTCAGTGCTCCACGATTGAATCTTCATGATCGATATCACCCTCCCGCCATCGCTCGTTTGATGCCGATGCCGGTATGAAACAGCAGGCACCATGGGCAGACGTTGTAGTCTCTGGCGATCTGCAGGAGAGAATTCGATAATTCTCCACACGCAGCTTGATAGCGGCGTGCCTCACGCTCCTGTTTTGGCGTCAGTTCACCGTGCCTCTCAAGTTCGAATCTAGACATGCGTTGCCTCCCTTCAGACGTCTCCTCTAGTGAATCGCTGTCAGGAGATCGTCTATTTCGCTATTTGGTATGAATGCGGTGATGTGAAAGTCAGTCGCGGTTTTTAAGCTCTCCTTCACTTCCGGCATTTCGCTAATGGCGTCACGGACGATCTTGGTATACTTGGCGTCCAGTGGACCGGTGCTGGCAAACATCGGCAGTGGATTAAATCCGAACGTTTTCTCAGCGACTTCGAGCATCTTGTTACAGGCTCTTTCCATGTCGCGACTGCTGTTGGTCGTCATCAGGTAGCAGTGCATGTAACGCAGCTTTCCCTCATGCTCGGTCAGTGGCAGCGAGATGAGGTAGTGCTCGACCTTCTTCTTGCGTGCTGTCATTTCGCTTCTCCGTAGGTTTCCCCGATGTGGCCTTCAGCCGCCAGAGGGGCATCGGGGAGCCACTCCGGCGATCTCGACATCTCTTGTACGACCAGCTTCTTGACGCGCTCAGCGAGCGCCTCCGGGACGCAGTAGAGCAGTTCGTCATGGATCTGATGGCAGGGCAGCAGCATACCGTCGCTCAGTTTCTTCACCCGCATGGCGACTTCCGCGATATGCAGGAAGGCGAGCGACTGGCATTCGTTCTCCACCACCTTGGCGCCATACAGGCGCTTGATCATCGGGCCATGGTTGTAGACCCACTGCGACTTACCGTTCAGCTGCTCCTTACGTAGGTTGTGATAGCGAAGCCGGTTGCCGTTTGGCAAAACAAGCGCCTCGCGCTCAATCGTCAGCGCACTCCACTGGTATTCCTCGCCCTGCTCAAGCATCAGGATCACTTCCTTGCCCTCGCTCCAGTGCGCGACGATCTGTGTATTCGTGTTGCGGTAGAGTTTGACGATACGCGCCGCGTCGTCATCGGTGAGAACGATGCCGGTCTGATTGCGGACCATGCGCTGAAAGGTCATCCAAGCCGACCCGTAACCAAGGGATAGAATCCCCACCTTGCCGACCTTGCGTTCGTCCATGCCCTTCTCGACCGGCTTCAAGTAGATGCTACTGGCGAACTCCGAGTACACGTCTCTTCCTTGCTTGAACGCCTCGACCAGCCAATCCTCGCCGCTTAGCGTAGCGTTAAGGCGCGCCTCTATCTGGCTGGCGTCGACAGACACCACGAGGTAGCCCTTCGGCGCACGAATGGCCTCTCGCAGCTTCGAGCCGTTTGGCAGGTTCTGCATGTTCAGCTTCCAGTCGCCCGAGAAGCGGTGCGTGTGAGCGCCGGAATAGCGTAATGGTATTGGCATCGCCTCGGTCATGTGACTGATCGCCATGAATCGCTCTGCCCGCGATTCCTCGATTGTTGAGCGATGGCCCAGCCTTGCCGCCACCACGGCCTGCACCTTGGGGTCTTCGTGATCCCGCAACGCAGTGAACTCGAGATCGGTCTTGGCGAAGGCCCAGATCATTTCATTGGTGGTGTGGCTGATCTTCATCGGCGGTGTCTCGATGCCGAGTTCAATCAGGATACCGGCCAAGAGTTCATCGCTCATCAATGACGTGCGATCCTCCAGCCCGGCAGCGTCGAGCAATTGCTGCTTGTCACTTTTGACCTGCGACAAGTGTTCGGCAACGCAGAATCAGGTCGATCTCAAGCGTAGGCTGGACGACCATGCGGATGGTCCAGTCAATGATATCCAGCTCGCTGGGAGGAAACCGTCGGCCATGAATGTCTGCCAGAGATGGCGACAGATGCGAACGTCCTGCAGGCCGTAGTCCACAAACTCCTGATAGCGGGCGTCGTCCTCCCGCAGCGCGGCAAGGTTGATGCCCTTCATGTTGTGAATGGCCTCGCCCTTCACCATGCCGTAGCGTTTGGCGCAGGTCTTGAGGTCGCACTTGCCGGTCTGATGCCGTATCCAGTTCCGCGCCATCGACAGAGTGCAGCCATAGGCGCCGGCATTGACCTTATAGCGCAGCGCTAAGATCAACATGTCAAATTGCGCGTTGTGGCTGATCAGCCGGGTGTCGCTCCAGTCTCCGGCATCAAAGAAGTGAACGAGGCCGGGTCCGTCCATCCAGAACGGCGCATCGTAGTCCTCGAACCAGAAGCTACAGCCGATCGACTCGAAGCGCTGGTCGAGCACGTACTCTATTGGTGTCATTTTGCTCAGGCTGTAGTCGGTGTCGTAATAGGTTTCGAAGTCGATCCATACGTTTCTCATAGCTATCTCCGTGTACCCCTATAGAGTATACACTATGTAACGAAGTGGCCAGCCCCGGCGATAACAGGACTGGCCCTGCTCACATCAACGCTTGGACTGCTGACGCGCGATGGCTTCCAGCTTACGGAAGAAATCCCCCATCACATCGGCATCGAGGATCACTTCCTGCAGGCATGTAGCCAGATATCGCCCTTCGACTTCTGGCGGCTTGATACCCTCGAGGAGAGCGAGGTGCCGCTTCATCGATTCGGCAGCCGTCACGAGATCGGCTTCCGAAAGAGCTTCACGGTCTTCGACGACATGGCGAGCTTGGCCCGCTTCACCACCTCTGCGACCGTCGCCGGGATCTGCCCAGAAAGGATTTCCCCGACTGCATCCAGAGCAACGTCATCTCCCAACAGAGTTACTCCCGTAGAGGCGAATGAGCCTGCCGACAGTATCGGCGTCAGGCGCGTCGATGGAGATCACGGCATCGGAGCCGACCGGGACGCAGTAGCGCCTTGTCGATCTGCTCGATGAAGTTAGTCGTCAGCACGGTCATCACCGCCGCATGGGCCGGCACCAGACCATCCATCAAGTTCACCAGATCGTTGACGCTCTCTCGGTACGATCGCCGAAGCGATCGATATCCTCGGCGAACACCACCGCAGGCTGATACCTTTGAGCGGCACTTGGCGCAGCGCTAAGCCCTTCAGCCTTTGCGATCACGATGAACGTCCAGCCATGATCGACCGCGACCTTGGCTGTCACCCGCGCCGTCGGCGTCTTGCCGGTGCCATAGCGGCCCTCCAGCAGAACGCCACGCTTGAGCGGGATACCGTGTTTCCTGCACGCCTGCTCGTTCTTGATGGGCGACAGGATCGAAGTCTCGATGATCGACTGCGTGACGCGATTGTGGATCATGTCCCCCTCGGTCACGTTGCGGATATCGAAGAACTCCGGCTGCATGTTGAGATCGGAGATCGCCGCGTCGGCGTCGACCATCATACGGATCGCCTTGCCTTTGTAGATCGAGGTCGGTCTTCACGATCTCCTTGGCGCGTTTGGCGATCTCGACGAAGCGGGCACGGTCACGCTTGTTGACCTCGCCATGCATCGTGCAACCCCGATATTCCATGTTGACCATGATCGGGGTCTTCATACCGGGCAGCGTTGTACATGCCTATCGGTACCTGCACGAGGTCCGTGTCGTTGGGCCCGGTCTTGAGTCGTCACGAACTCAGGTGCACGATCACCGAACCACGTCTTCATTGTCTGCGGCAACACAACGCCGTATATTTCCTGCATCGCCCGGAACACGGCGACAAGGGCATCCGGCAAACCGTCGACCCGCTCCTGAACCGAGTAGGTCTGGCTCTCCGCCTGTTTGACGCGCTGAATGACCTCAATAGCGTCATCGTACGGCATGTCGTCGGGATCGCCCGGAAGAACGATCTTCTTGCCCTCGTGAGCGAGCGGCGTGTCTATCTTCGTCCAGTCGATGATCTCATGCCCGTCCTTGTCCCGCTTCATCGGGACGCCTTTCAGTTCACTACCAGCTGGCTTATTCATCACTTTCTCCAAACAGCCACCACCACCATCCCATCGGAAGCGCTGCAGCGCCCATGTCGATGAGCTGGCTCTCGTGAAAGACCACCAAGGTGCCGGGTGGCGTTCGCACCATGGCGTCCAACGGCGCCTTCGGGGCGCCGTATCTCTTCAAGATTTTGGCGGCGCGTTCCGTCCAGAGACGGTCAGCAACGCCAGTGTCGTTGTCGTATACCTGATGCACCCCTATCTGAGCGCTCGGTCCTACCCACAGCTTGCCCTGCCCCAGCGCCACCAGAGCGGCGAAGGCACAGGAAGAATTGCAGCGATTAGTGATGACGACCCGTTTGTCCCATCGGGACACGAAGTCGGCGAGCATCATGCCGGTAGTCGCCATCGCCGCCCCAGCTATCGAGTTCTCAGGGCGACGATATGTTTCTGACTTTCCAACTTGTGAAGCTGGTCGATCAGCCCCGGATTGAGGCGGTCGGTGATGCACAGTGAGTAGGTATCTGGCTTGTGCGTCCATTCATCGGCGGGTTTTTGCCATGCCCCGCCGATGATGAAGGGAGTAGAAATAATAGGGCGCGAACGCCCCTAGAGCCTCTCCTGATCGAGCCCTAGTGTCTTGATCAGGGTATTGAGGTAGCCGGCGACCAGCGCTCTCCAGTTCGGTGATGCATCCACCGATACGTTCACGCGCCGTCGATGTACGTAACAGCGTCGACGACGATATCGGTTTGGTCGCCGCCGAGGCCTGCTGGTTGGCATATCCTTCGTGACAATGTCGGTGATCGACTTGGCTATCTCGTCCATGTCAGTCCTTTCTTAGCGTTGCGCTAACGTTTGACGGTGTAGTCCGTCGTCTTGTCGCCAAGCCTCAGTTCCCCACGTGTGTGGGATTTCCTCCACCACCGCTTGGCAGGGCAGTTGAGGCAATAGAAGTGGTCCTTGTCGATCGGCTCCCCAGCTGTGTTCCCGACACACTGGCCCGTGTCGCGTCTCCGCCCAATGGCCACGGACATTCGTAGCATCTGGCGGTGCTGGCTGGTGAACTCGTGATGGATCGCCCGATGCAGCGCCTTTTCCTTGGACAGCCGCATGGTGACGACAGAATGGGCACGACGCACGAGGAAGAAGCTCTTGTAAAGCATACGCTTAGGGCCCACTGTCGGTGACCGCGAACATGCGTCGTGGCCGCGTCACCATCAGCAATAGTGTAATGACTAGCTTCAGATCCCCGGCGCCGGCCATCAGGGCTTGGCGCCGGTCTGGCAGAAAGTGGCGTTGTTCATGCTGCCTTCGATAACCGGGTTGACGAACATCTTGTGCGCCCTGACAACCTCGCCGGCGATCGATCCCCACCAGCTGTCTCTCGATCAGAGCGTTGCCCATCTCGTTAACCAGTCCGCCAAGCAGCGCCTGCCGGTAGCTCTTGGCGGACTGGTTAACAGATGAACAACATGATCAGACCGCTGGTGAGGATCGATCGCCATGCGGGCACTCGACCCGGTATCAGGCAGCATGAACAACGCCGCTCAGACCGGCCAAGCCACGATGGCCGGCCAGTGAAGCTAGTCATTACGCGGTAACGATGGTGACGCGGCCACGACTTCGCGGTCGCGACTATTGAACAAGCGCTAGCCCGGGGCATATTATCGTGGAATCGACGCATCGTGCCATGCGGCTGATCCGGAAGACGCTGCGTCAGCGATCATCGCAGTTCTGTAGCGTCTGCACGTGTCCGTAATAGCGAGAACGCAGCCAGTGTGTCAGGAACAGCTGGAGCCATCGTGGACCACTCTGTAACTGCCCTGTAGGCGGTGGTGGAATCCCACTGCGTCTGACCTGGAACCGCCGTCAAACGACCAGCGCAACGCTGGAAAGGACGACATGGACAGACAACCAGATCACCGACATGGCTGAGACCAGCCAGCGGCACTCGGCGACCAAACCGATATGGAATAGATCGACGCTGTCCATAACTTTAGCGCATAACCCTCTATCGGTGGATAAATCTTCTAGGCGCTGTCTGCCTGACACTAGGCTCGATCAGGAAGTAAAGACGTTCGCGCCTGTCCTTTGGGGCATGGCTGGACGCGCGCAATAGTCTTCTCACTGAAGTAAATGTACCGACACGCCAGGCTGATATCGACCAGCCTCCACAAGTTGAGGAATCAGAAATCGCCTGTAACGGGCGGCGATGGCGATTACCCGACTTCTATGTCCCGGTAAACAGGTCGTCATCGAAATAAAACGCGATTCTTCCTTCCGATAGCATGCGAGACGAACACGACCTCTGGCGGAACGCGCCTCTAAAATCTTGAGAGAGACTACGGCGCTGGCGTTGGCGCACTGCATGTGCGCTAATTGTCTTCACGAGCCAGCTCATCGACATGGAGCTGGCGCTCGTGGATGGTGGTGGTGGCTGTTTGGAAGTATGGGCTATTGGTGTGAGACTCGATGAAGCTGGGGACAGAGACGGGCATGTCGACTGGATGAGGCGCTCACGGAGGCAAATCGTTCTTCAGGCGATCCCGACGACATGCCATGCGATGACATTTGTGAGTCATTCAGCGCGGCGATACTCGGTTCAGGCGAGTCGGCTGGGCTACCGTGGATGCCCACTTTGTGTTCAGGCGATGCAGAAGCCTGCGGCGGGCGTGGTTTCGTGATCGTCTTCGCCGACGAACCGAGCCCGACGCAGTATGCTGATACAAATAGGCATCAACGCACTGCCCGGTATGGGCCGATAAAGTAGTCAGCATGGAGGCTGTCGAGTTGCGCGATGCATGGCGAGGTCAGCTGCGTAGACCGTGCCGCTTCGTCGAGATCATAGGCAGCGCCGAAGCGGACGACGTCTACAAAAGCAGGCGATCCGTGTGATGGTCGACCGCGACGATCAATGCAGCCGGAATCTGTTATCAACGTGACCGAGAGGCATGATCCACACAATCGCGCGTCGCGCGATCGTCGTATCGTCATCGCCCATCCGCGTGAGCAGGCATTAAAAGCTACGACCGCTCAGCGTGGCGTTAAGCGAGCCGCTATGGCACCGGCAGACGCTGACGGCCGCAGTGACACCAGGTCGCGGTCGATAGCTGGACGTTCATCGTGATCGAGGCTGAAGAGCTTAGCGCTGCGCGTGCGCCAGAGATCGGCCTGAGTTATCGTCGCTTCGGCGATCTTTCCAGAGAGCGTGTAGTGTCGCAGTGCCGGCCTGCGGCGTAACCATGCTGACGATAACTTCATCGAGCAGATCGACAAGCTGCGGCTTCGATGCCGTGATCTCGACGCGCCCGACGTACTGTCTTCGATCTTGCAGTAACCTGTTGGGAGATGGCGTTATCTGGGCGAGCAGATCAACGATCTGGCGACTTAATATCGCCGTAGACCGATATTTCGGAAGCCGATCTCGCGGAGCAGCTGCGCAATCGGCGGCACCTCGCTCTCCTCGAGATCAACTGCCAAGTGGGGCGGCTGCATCACTACTGCGGAGGCGTCCTCGTCTGCCGATAATGTGATGAGAGTTTCTTCCGCAAGCTAGGCCATCGCGCGTCGGCAGTCAGGCGTTGATGGCGAGACGTCCCGTTATCGCCGGGGGCTGGCCACTTATTGCATGGCGGGACTGTATGGCGTATGGATCGACTTCGAAAACCTATTACGACAATGAGCGATGACGCCAAGTAAATTTGCGTGCTCGACCAGCTCGTCGGCAGTTCGAGGACTACGATGCGCCGTTCTGGACCCGGCCTCGTTCACTCTTTGCCGGAGACAGGCGACGCGGTAATACAACGCCATGCTGATCTTAGCGCCATCAAGTCAATGCGGCCTTATGGCTCTGTCGACGGGAGCTCGGGCGACTTTGTGAGAATCGACCTCAGACCGCCAAACGGCATGGGCGACGGGCCATTCACGGCCTTCACCGCGGGGGTGACGCCCACTGTGGATTTACGGCCTGCAGAAGATTACGTTATCGCCATCAACGGGCGATGGACCGGCGAGCTGGAGTAGTGAGCTGGACCATCCGTCGTCCGGCCACTCTCGGACGCATGCTGGGTCAAAGTGACGAAGCAGCAGCTCGACGCTGCCGAACTCGCGTCGATGATGAGCGGGCTCTTGGCGGCTATTCCAGTCGATCGAAGACTGTCAGCCGCCACGCCAATGGACTTCGCCGGAACCGCCAGTTCGCTTTCACCCCAGGTGCAGGCCGACGTTAGTGGGCTGATCGATCGCGGGCAAACTAAGCGGCGATCGGTCGTCGCATGGGCGAGGGCGATGCTAATGCCATGCGCCTTCCTGCGCGCTTCTCGAAGCGATGAAGCTGAACATCGCAGGCGGCTCGTGCGAGGAGCCGCTAAGACAGAAAGACTACGCGACCAGATGGACGCCGGCCGGATGGAAGGCGCGCCAGCGCTAGCTGAAGCGGCGTCGAGCGGATTGAGAAGAGACGATGACCTCAGCTGAGCCGTCAGGAAGACGTCGTTGGGAGGCAGGTGAGGATTACCATCGCTGGTTTTTGGTCGGCCCCGGATGACCTTTCGGCGTATCTGAGACCGGCATCGTTCTATACCGATGACGGCGGCGCGTAATCAGAATAAATTCTACCAACACTGAAACTGCAGATGTCGTCGCGCACTGGGACTGAGAACAGAGTGATCCTGACTCAAGGCGTCTGGTGAGTGCGCTGACATTGAGGCGCCGGGCGCCAGGCGACAGCCGGCTTCATATCTGGCATGAGAGCTGGCTGAGCAGAGTGCGGTGGATTGGCCAGTGAGCGATGATCAAGCGCCAGGTGGTGAGGAGGGCAGTGCCAGTCGCTCGCCTTCGCCATGGAGTCACTGCATGCCTGAGAAGCTTTGAGCGATGTCAGATCGATAATCAGATCGCTGGCCTCAGCTGGTGTGGAGATGTCGGATCTCCCGAGATGAGTGCCCTCTGGCTGAAGGCAATCGGAGAAGCAACAGCACGCAGAGAAGCACTAATCTCGCTGCCATGAGAAACTGCGTGCATCATAGCACTGATGTGACTCAGCTGGCTGTCACGACATGAAAGAGCACTGGCAACAGTGCTCAGTCATGAAAATGTTCAGTTAAATCCACTTTGCCGATGTTGCCATCCGCTGGACGCCACAGAATGCAGATCGTCCGTATTTTCGATAATATGAGGAAGCAAAAACACGACTGTCCTCTCTGCATTCTGAATAGACGATCTCCTGACAGCACTCTGAGAAAGAGAGGCAGCACATGTCTAGACGAGGAAGGCAGTGGTGGCAAAAGTAGAGCGTACGCCGCTATCCAACAGTGTGGAGTATCGAATTCTCTGCAGTCGCCAGAGTTTGTAATCTGCCCATGGTGCCTGCTGTTTCATGCCGGCATCGGCATCAAACTGAGCGATGGCAGGTAGTATCGATCATGGGCACTTTGGTGTTCAGGTAGCATTAGGCTGATCGCTGAAGTGATAATGAACTTTGACTGAAAAAGAGGAAGAACGCTGACGGCCGTCAAAAGTCGAAGGATTTGATGGCCACCTATGGGCGTCGGCGAATGCAATGGATAATTCCGTACGTTCATGGTTTCGTGCCGTGAAGGGGCGCAAAATGTGGTTCAGGCGACGCCCAAATGATTCTTCACCGTTCAGGAGGACACCGGCATTGCGTCGCCTGTTCAACCAGAAAACGGACTGGTTCAGAGCGCCGGTCGATGCTGCGATAATCGGCTGGCGGCAGCGACTGTCAAAGCGCAATCGACCGTTTGGCTGGATCATCAGTGCCGGCTGGCAGGTGGAACTGTCTGGCGACGGCCGGCACCGAGGTCGACACCTTCGCCCGTTGGCCTACACCTTGCAAAAATAAGCACGACAGGCTGGAGCGATCGTAAATTCCCGCACGATGTGCGTCGAACTTTCGCCCATTCCTGCCTGTTCTCGACCGGCGCTCATGCGGTGAAGCTGCTCCGGCGTCGCCTGCGACAGGTTTACGCAACAGTGCCTGCTGTCTTTCACGTTCGGATAATTCATCAGTAAACAGCACCAGCATACTCCCGCCTAGTCAGATGAGTACTAATCGGCTGCGGCAGACATGGGCTGTATCAAGCATGCAGGCACGTAATGCTTCAGATGGGTGCATTGTGATACTTGCATTTGGCTGCCGACAAGCCACGGAAGATGAATCAGAGGCATGGGAGGCCTCGTTCAGCTGGACGGAGCTCAGAACTGACCTGTCAACGCATCAGCCATGGCTCACTGGGGCGGTGAGTTCCACTGCAAGGCAATGTACCCGCAGCTCACGGCATGGGCAAAGTGTCGCTGCCATGCGGCGTCACAGAACATTGAATTGAGCATGGCGATGAGGCCTGGGCACAGCCAACTGGCAGGCAGAGTGGAGACAGAGACATGGCTTTGCAGGCTAAGATTGACGTGGGCGCCAAATCTGCACCTGGGTAGTAGCCCAGAGTGGGCAGCTCGGCTGATGGCATCCAGAGATCTCGTACTGCACACCGCCTACCAGGCGTGGGCGGCACTGCGTCTGTGCAGGTCATATCTCCCTTGTGGCGTGCCGTGTGTAGCTGAACTCAAACGCTGGGACTTTGCTGGGAGGCCCACCGAGACAGCAGGTGTGCAGGCACTGCCTGGTAATTCACTGTGTGCCATGGAAAGAGCCGACAATGTCAGGCACCACGTATGGACATGCAGCTGAGACTTGATGGGTTAGTTGGCGTGAGCAACTCAAGCACTGGCTGAACTGTCATATCTGCTTCGAACAGCCGCTGCCAGCAGGCACTCCCGATGGTCTGCCATCAAACTCGTTAGCGCCCCGAATCAGACGGTTTCGCCGCCCGACAAGCGCGCCCGACCGCCTCAGCGAGATGTGGTCGCTTGGTTTGCTTGATCTGGCAACTCTGTCAGGTAAGAGCTGCACTTAGATGCAGAACAGGAGCATCAGGGCGTCATATCCTTACTTAAAAATCTTGAGGAAGAACCACGCCGCAGCAGCATGGCAGCGATAGGAGTGCTTCATGAATTCCTATCGTAGCGCTCCGTTGACAAGTTATGCAAAAATGAGAGTATATACGCTCATGGGAAACTAGAGGAAAGGAGTTGAAAGAGCAGTTGCGAGCTTCTCAGGAGTATCAGATGCTGCGCATACTGGCCGGTTCAGGAAAGAGTTTACAGGCTGCTGAAAGGTGCCGGGGCAGGTTCTTCGAGATAAGCAAAGAAGCCTACACTGGGCAGCAGTTCGAACTCGGATCGGCAGGCGATAGGGCAAGACGTTGTGGTCGCAGACTTAGTTCAATTCGGTCTTCGACGAGCTCCGTCAGTGGACGGACGAACTCGTACGCATTGCCGCATGATCCATATCCCACGCGACAAACGTCGTCGTTTGGTAGCGATAGCGCCCTGTTCCCCGCGGGCAAATATGTCATGATCATCCTCCCACGAGTGGGTGTGGTGCCCAGCTGGCATCGTCCTTCCTGGTGAAGAGATCGACTCCCTCGGCCGGCGGCATCGAAACCGTTCCATCAGCGGTGTGACCTGATGAACAAATCGTTCGTGCTGAACGGCATGAACACGCTGTGTCGTTCGCTCACTGCTGGCAGTGAGTAGCGGTAAGTATTTCCGTGTTTTTATGGGAACGTGGATGTAAACTCTGATGGAAGAATCCTGCGTGTGACGCCGAGAAGCGACGCTGCCGGAACCGCCGTTACATCCTCGTATCGCGCAAACTCGTAAATCGTGTCATCTCTTCGACACGGAGCTGCTGCATACCACGCTGCTTCAATGCAGACGGCATCCCCGCCGACCACGGAAGACATGAAGGCGACGAGTTCCCTACTCCCCAACGCCAGCCGATTTGCGTCGGTTTGGCGCGCTATCGTGCTGAGCGAAGCCGCGCCGGCGAGCAGTCTGCAGATCAGCCAGTGGTGCCGAAGCGGACCGCCGCCGGACGATCTTTGCCGGAATGTTACTGACCTGCGGTTCGTGGATCATCGGCTGCCGCCGTCGGCCACGTACAGACGAAATGGAGCCCAGCGCCAGCAGCCGCCGCCGTCCAGCTGCGCGTCTGGCGGCGTGCTGGCAGCTGCTGCCAGGCAATCCGACAATTAGTCTACGGCAACGATGGCAGACCCCGAGCTGGATAATCACAGGCGTATTATTTGCACTCATCCTCGACATTATCCGAGGATCGAACATCGACAGTAATCTATCGAAGGTCATCTGCATCCATGGAGGAGTTAGCCGCTGCGCTAGAAGCGCCGCTTTCGCCACGCCTGACAGGCGGGACGGACTCTGCACCTTCAACCGCCATTAAGCCAAGGTGCTCAGCGCTCACCCTGTCATGAGCTTGTAACTGCCGACGATGTGGTGCGGGTCTGCGACTGGAGCCAACGCCCGCATCAACATCATCGGCTGAAGCAGTGCGTCGTCCACTTCGTCATTCGAGGAGAACAGGAATTTGCCAAACCTTGCTGCCTGCCTGTCATACTTGGACTACATCTTGGAGACTGTTGGCCTCAACGGAGGGCTGCTGATGTCAATGGCGACGAGCAGAGTAGATGGAAGACGCACTGCCTGGGTGGACTTTCCCGAGCCTGATCTGGAGTGGCTGAGTCGTCGGCCAGCTGAGATGGCATCACGCTCGATGTGTCACATCGTACGGCATCGTCAGGCAGATCATTTAGTCTCCAGGCGCTGGGCATGTGGACGCTGGGGGATCACGAGATACCTGAGGAAGGCGATCGCTGAAAAAATGAAGGCGACGGCCGCAGGAGTAGGCGTGACTGACGCCGGTAGTAGGCGCTGGTCAGATGGCTACGGCGGGATGCTCAGCACCGGACTTTGTTCAGACATCGACACGCTACTGAAGCCGAGATCATGGACTGCCCCCTGTGAATATCGCAGAATGCAGGACGATGAGATGGTTTTACGTCGCAACGGTGGCATGAAGCGTGCCGGGCCGGATCTGCGGCGGCTGTTAATCGCTGATGAAATAACACGCATGCTCGCGAACCACAAGGATCGTATAATGGGCAAGCGTTCAGATTTTGTCGATCGCGCATTGCCAATCGGCCGCGCTATCCGATGCTACGCTGCACCTCAACGCGGTCGATCTGCCGAGGAGCCGTGCAGTGGCATGAGCCGACCGGCTGGGCATTGAACTGCGCTACATCCAGCCGACATTCTCAACGGCAGTGCGCCTGCGGAAGGTGTCGTGCCGTGATACCAACCGCCTTGAACGAGCGTTACTCGGCAATCACGCTTTCTTCTCCAAACGTTGATTCGACGACAGGCTTTCAGCAGGCTGCTCTGGTCATCTCGAGACGGTAACCGGATGTCAGCCAATGACTATCAGATGCGATGACGGCAAGTGTGCTGCTGGTAATCGGCGCTGGAGCGCCGTAAATTTTGGCGACTATCGGAAGAACTGCATGGTACATGGCCCAGATTCGTCTGGTTGCGCGGTATCGAACTGCGCGACCAGTGTGGCGTAAACTCTACGACGACGATGAAGGATCGAGGCGACCGCAGTTTCCGCTCCATGAACACGGTCGGCACCGTCTGCAGGTCGGTGACGACAGCTGACGGCTCGGCAGCTGGGGGGAGGCATTGTCAGCTGTGGTTCGAGCTGGCGCTTGGGCAGGTCGGTTTAAGCAAAGCCATCTCAGCAGCCAGCTGTCAACTACGCAACCTTCAGCGTCGATCCCTCGGAAGACCCAAGTGAAGTCAATGGTACTGCAAGTCGCCGCCTTCAGCCTTTGAACAAGGGGACGTTGGCTGAGATCCTCGGTAACTTCACCGATGGCAGCAATAGACGGCTTCCTCGCTGTCGATACGCACAGGTTCAGATCAACGGCGAAATTTACGCGCCGTATCGACTAGGCGGCGTGGGCTGTGGCGTCAGCTTTGGGACCTACTGAAATAAATCCGGCGACCGTGGCTGATTCCGCCCGATCGATCCATCGTCCAACCGAATCATTGACGAAGAACATTCAGCTTCCCCTCTGGCTGTATGTCATGGCTGCAAAG